>Ga0326511_10004223_pt1 | contig 11505 bp, 27 predicted proteins | sample 0_2496_0518_D_FD_203701 | JGI IMG/M metagenome (GOLD analysis project Ga0326511, IMG submission 203701) | Bovine rumen microbial communities from UC Davis, California, United States - 0_2496_0518 | ecosystem: Host-associated > Mammals > Digestive system > Stomach > Rumen | place: USA...
GGGAGCATATCAGAGATTTCCTATCATGGGAGAAGCTGACAGACTATATCTGGGAGCAAAGAGCGAAGGAGGAAAAGAAAAATGAAACGCGTATATGATAGGATTCCTGTAGCATCCGTGATATCGTTCATCTCTGGCAATGTTGCCGTTAAGATCATTGACAGAAAGCCGGAAGGCGGTGAAATAGTGGTGTATGATGGACTGATAAAGGACATGTACAAGTACACTGCCGTGTATCATGGCATCTCTGGAGTAAAAGCAATGAAGGCCGCAGTAAAAGAAATTATTCCGGCAGAGAATGCAATGACCATCCGTATCGACACACGGTACGAGGAGTTCTGAGAAAGGAGAATCACGATGGAAAAGAAACTATACGCATACGGCCTCTTACTGAGGCCGAGAGGCCCAATGTGCCAACCCAAAGGATACGTTGACTGGGAGGACTTTGACAATAAGCGCAAGCTTTCTTCCGGCAAGGAAGTATGGTGCGTTCTCTGGTATGGCAGGGAACTTTCCGAAAAGGAAACTCACGATTACGAAATGACAAGATTGGAGGAAGAAGACAAATGAAATATGCATCTGATTATATGCCGAGGAAATATATTGATCCGATTTCGCGAGAATATATTTATGATCACGGATGGAGTTACGATGATTTTACTGGCGAAATAAAATTGACAAAGCAACAGTTTGCGAAAGCCCAATATACAGATAGAAGTTTGCGAGAACCAGAAAAGCGCACGATACAGATTCCAACTATTCACGGTTCATGTCTGCTTATTGAAGGAAAGCATTTTACAATAGTATGAGATAGGAGAAAGACAAATGAGGCTGAAGGAATTGTGGGACGCTTATAAAGAGGCCAAAGTGAAGACACTTGAGCTTGAAAAGCAGATGAAGGAAGAAGGGCCGAGCATGTCGCGGAATGACATGTGGTTCGCCGTGTATGGCAACGAGTGGATGGCCGGGCAGGAAGTCGCAAGGGAGCTGATGGTTTCTTACGGCTACGACACGCATGAGGCCAACAGGATGGTATACCGCAGGCCGGAAGAAGTCGAAGCGTTGTTGCAGAAGGTAGCGTGAGGAGGTACGAGGATGAGCGGAGAAAACCCCTGCAACATATGCAGGAACAAAGACAACTGCGGTGATACCGATTGCGTGCTGAACAGAATTTGGAGCAAAGAACTTTACTGTAAAGCGTATGAGTGCTTTTTGAACTATGAGGGAAGCTGTTTGCTTTCCCTCTACGATGACTGCGGATGCAGGAAGGGAGCGGACGAGGAATGACGAATGCTGAGTATATCAAGTCCTTGGAAAGACACGGAGCGAAAGTGCTGATTGATGGCACTTTCGTGCCCGTAACGGTAGAGGTATATAGCCGGGCGTGTCGGAAACTGAGGAAGGAAGATGCAAGCGTGATCATTTACAAATTGCAGATTCCAGAAGCAGAGAACGAAGAAATGCTGATGGCGATTTGGGCAGATGGTTTTCTGGATACTGGCATGGCGGAAAACATTGTAACCTGTGTGGAGTACAGGCGATTAACAAACGACCAAATTATCTGGAGGAATTGAGCATGAAAAGCGGATATACCATCATCTTGAACTTTGATCAACTCTTGGCACTGTACGAGTGCCTCTTATCTGCCAAATCTTGGCATTCAACCATGATCGAAACCGAAAGAGAATCAATGAAATCGGCTATAGCTAGGAATGATGAGGAACACCGCGAAAATACGGAGTATCTTTTGAACTCGTACAAGCGCTATCAAAAAAACAACAGCAAGCTATGTGAGGCCGTGGAATGGTTTCTTCGTTCATTGCGTGATGGAAATACAGTGCTTGACATAAAGGAGGACAAAGCGGATGACAATTGATGAGTATTACTCAATTCTCGCTGAGTGTTGGGAGAAGGTAGACCAGAACAACCTTGCGCAGATCAAGGCATATAACGAGTTCAAGCGTGAGCTTCGGAAGATTCTGGACGAAGAAAAATACTGTTGACGCAACATATAGAAAAGGTGTATACTTAAGAGAAGGAGGATGAAAGCGCATGTCAACACTTCCAGAGAGTTTACAAAGAGCGAAGGCAAAATACCAGAGGAAAAACGGAGTAACGGTGACATTGATTCTGCACAATGAGTATGATGCGGATATCATCGAAAAGCTCCAGACCGTTGAGAACAGAGCAGGATACGTCAAGGGGCTTATCCTTGACCAGATAGCGAAAGAGGGAGGTACTCCAGATGCCAGTAAATGAAGCGCTTGCCAAAGCACAGAAAAAGTACCGAGAGGAGCACCAGACGCTTATAAGTTTCCGATTCTACAGAACTTCAAACAAGGACATTCTGGACAGACTAGAGCAGGAATCGAACCGATCTGGATTTATCAAGAAGCTGATACGTGAAGACATTCAGAGGCACAAAGAAGGCTGATTTCAGTCTTCTTTTTTTTTGTCCGAAAATTTTCTTCGAAAAAATGAAAATTGGTGCTTGACAGATTTATAGGTAAGCTGTATAATATGTAATGTAATCAAGATTAAATTATTTAAGGAGGACATCACAATGTTGATGAGTGAATTTACTGAGCGGACAGGATACACCCCCGTTGAAGATGAGTACGCTATCATTGAAGATAGTTACTACGATTTTGAAGGCGACAAGAATGAATTCTGTGAGCAGTGGCTGAAGGACAAAGCGGACGGTCACTGGGACAGGGAAATGAATCTGCGGAAAAAGTATCGTCAGCACATCCGAGAGAAGATGGAGCTGAAGAGCGAGCTTGCAACGAATGTTAAAATCATTAACGATCTGAACGAAGCGGCTTGTAAAGCTTGCGATGAAAGAGATTCGTTAGAGAATCAGATCAAGGAGAAAGAAAACGAGCTTGCACAGGCTAAGAATGAAATAGAGTTCCTGCAAGCAACTGCCGGAGCTGAAATCACCTACAAGCTGAAAAACGGAGAGAAGGAAACAAAGAGAGTTGAAGCGGTAAAGTACATTGATAACGGCATCCAGTTCATCAACGTAATTGAGGAAAGCGGATGGACAACAAGCATAAGAATAAGCGATCTGGAGACTTTTGAAATTAAGTAAGGAGCAAGGCAGGGGAGCAATCCCCTGCCAGATATGGAAAGGAAGGAACAAGACAATGACAATCAAACTTTTCGTGGATGGTGAAGAGTACATTCCGTAGGCGAATGAAGCCAAGGCCGATCACATTGAAATGTGGTACGACCGCCACCAGAAACTTTGGACGCTGTATCCTGTAACTGCTGAAGGATTTCAGATTGCCGGAGCAGAGTACGGATACGGCAAGAAAGAGGCATTGAGAATTAAGAAAGAATTGGAAGAAAGGTACGGCCTGTAAGGGGATAAAAAAAGTTCAAAAAACTTTTCAAAAACCCCTTGACTTTCGTATAGATAGGCTGTATAATGAGTACATCAAATCAAGGAGGACACAAACATGAAGTACTTCAAAGACTGCATCACACTGACCGAGGTAAAGAAGGTTTACAGGCACTGGGCCATGAAGCTCCATCCCGATCATGGCGGAAAGGAAGCTGATTTCCTTGAGCTGTCAAAGCAGTACGAAGAAGCTGTAAAGCGGATTCAGAACAGTACTTCTGGAAAGTTCTCCAATTCTTCCGAAGTGGAAGATATGGACGCTTTCAAAAAGGCTGTTGACACTGCGCTGAAGTGTGAAGGCGTTGTGGTTGAGCAGGTTGGCTCTTGGCTCTGGCTGAGCGGCAACACCTACCCACACAAAGAAACACTGAAGAGCGCCGGATACCGTTGGTGCAAGAAACATTCCCAGTGGTACTTCCCCGGACAGCAGGGAAAGCGGAGACCCACCGGGCTGAGCATGGAACAAATCAAAAGCCTGTACGGCTCACAGATCATTGGAACAGGCAAGGCAGAAGAAAAAAACAACAAACTGAGTGCATAAGGAGGAAGAAAAATGACAACGAAGGACAAACTGCACATGATGCAGGAAATCGAGAAGCGGAACGAAAAGAGGCTTGCCGAGTATCTCGGCAAGACCTCTGGAAAATAATTTCAGAAAGTTGAAATTTTCCTCTTGACTTATTTTTAGATAGGCTGTATAATTGATGCATAATTAATGAGGAGGACAGAACATGAGCACACTCGACTTGATGAAGACAAACTACGAATGCCAGAAGATTGTATGCGAGAATGAAATTGCAAAGCAGAAGGACGAGATAATCTCCGAGCTTAACTACAGCGATTTGAGAAGGTTTGACGGCGAGTACATTGCCAGATGTGGAATGCGGCTTGCAAAAGAGCAGGAAAAGCTCAAACAGATCGAAGAAGCGATTAAAATGATTGAACAGCTCAAGAAAGAGGAGGAAAAATAAAATGGCACTTATCATTAACGCAGACCGTGAAGGCTACAGCATCGACCAAATCAGAAGGACGATGACAGTTGGCGAACTTATTGAAGCTCTTGAGCAGTACGATGAAGACACACCAGTTTATCTGGGCCATGATCGGCAGGATTACGGATGGTACACCTACGGCGGTATTAAATGGCAGGACTTCAACGAAGAAGAGGAAGAAGAAGAAGAGGAAGAGGAGGACGAATAAAATGATGGTACTGTATTACAAGAATGATTCTGATTTTGTGATTATAGGCAAGATTTTAACGAATCATTCCATATCGATAGATGAAGCCCTTGACCTGCTGAACATTGACATGGACGAGTGGTGTGATGAGCATGGTTGGGATGGTTGGGATTATGACGAATTGTATCTGGATACAGAAGAGAATGTGAAGAGAATGGTTGGCGGTAACTCCACTCACATTCTGCAGATTGGCGAGTACATCCCCGGTGACGGAAGCAGTCATGATGCAAGCGTTCTTGTTTCGGTAAATAGTAACGGGACTGCATCCTTGGCCGAAGAAATTTATGATGAGGCAGGAGAAAAAGTTATAGGGAGAAAATTAATATCCGTCAGCTTGTACGATCTGCGAAGGCTGATCGGGGCAAAACATCTCTGGTACGAAGACAACATGATTATTTAAGGAGTGAAAAGAAATGATGTACGACAAGTTTACTGCAGAATCCTTTGGCGCAGATTGCCCAGAAAATTGGAAAGACATATGCGAAGTTCTGAACGCCATCCTCGACGAGTACATCGAAACAACCGGGCAGAACAATGCTCGAGTTATCGAAGCATACAAAAACGACTTGTGGGAATGGTATTGGAAAAACTGGGACTGGCATTATCAAAAGGCTTTTGAAAAAGGTGGTGTACCAGTATTGCGGTTTTAAGAAGAGGCATTGTGCCTCTTCTTTTTTTTACAAAGGTTTTCAAACATGCAAGATCTGATGAAGAAGTCCGTGCAGTATTTCATGCAGTATTTTTTCTGAAAATGTCACTTGAAGTTGTAAATATGCATATAAAGCTATAAAATATTACAGATGGCAAATGCAGAATATAAAAGAAAAAAGCAGTGATTCAAACAATCACTGCTTTTCTTAATTGGTGCGGTAGATGGGACTTGAACCCATACAAAAACGAACTATTACTTCATTTTTTTGACATATGCAGTATATCATGCAGTAAATGCACTATTCCGTGTACAATCCCCTTGTTTTTGACGCCAAAGAGGCATTGATTTTGTGCTGACGATCTGCAAACAATTCCACGTAAACGGCGTGGCTAAATGCTGAAGTGCTATGGCCCATTCTGGATGCAAGCTCGTCTTCCGTTGCTCCAGATGTGGCAACCATCGTTGCATAATAGTGTCGGAGATCGTAGAAACGCATCTGCTCCGGCAGTTCAAGCGCTTTTCTAGTTCTTCCCCAGTATTTGTAAATCATGTTCGGTTTGGTGGTTACTATCCTTGCGTTTTTTTCGCGTTTTTTGATGCTGTAGAGCTTCTGGAAGAAAGCCCAGTCAACCGTAAGGGTTCTTATTCCGGCTTCTGTTTTCGTGGCTTTATTCACGTATTTTCGCGTTTCATCGCGCACTGTGGCCTTTGATACATCTATTATGCCGTATTCGTATGTTTCCCCATTCACGGAGATTGAGATAGGAGCTTCAGAAATATCTTCCCAAGTGAGCGCATACACCTCAGAAGGCCGCAACCCTGCGGAAATCGTGAAGGAGCAGTATATATAGTAGTCGGCGCATTCGTGTTGTTCTGCATAGCTTAGAACGCGTTTGGCGAGGCCTTCTGAAAAAACGAGTTTTCCTTTCTTTTTTTGCTTGGCAATAGTGATAGCAGAAAGGTTCAACTCCGGGCAGTGTATCGCCATGACCTTTTTCAGAAGGAAGAACTCGTTCCGCACTGTTTTCACACTGTGAGTTTTTGATCTGTAGTTTATCGCTGTTTGAATATCTGTAACGGTTATTTCATCAATCGGCCTTTCCATCAATTCTTGGAAGGCGTTTTTTCTTATAGAGATGTACGCCGGAATAGTGGATGGAGAATAGTTCTGAGTTCTGCACGTTTCTACAAACATGTCAATAGCATCCCCTAGCGTGATGGAGTTTTTCCAGTTTGTTTCTTCCTGCTCGTGTTTCGGAATTTGGTCAACTGGCATTCCCATCTGCCTGTATAGTTTCAACCTTGTTCGGAATTCTGATGCCATGGCTTCCGCTTCTGTTGCGGTTGGAGCTACAAATGCCTCGTACCGTTTCTGCCCGTTTTCCCTATACCCTACAAATACTGTTCTCCGTACACTGCCGGAAGGAAGCTCGCCTTTTTTCTTTCTACCCATTCAGATCTTCCTCCTTCGGAAGAAGTCCCGATGTTTCATAGTATTCAAAAGCATCTTTTACAAACTGCTCCGGCAAATCTGCTTCTTCCGCGAATTCCCAGTAATAGTGCAGTCCGTTCTTTAACTGTTCCCGAATCCATGCAATCGGGAGCAGTTTTTTTATTGCCCATTTCATTGCTTTCCGCTCTGCTATTTCGATGCGGTCATATGGAGAATAACGATTGTAAAAGCCTCCATACAGGCAATGCCCTAGTTCGTGCGCTAGAGCGGCTTTTTCCTGCCTTCTGGGCAAGTTTGGTGCAAGAGCTATATAACACCTACCCTCTCCGTCTTCAATGCTCAGAGCGGCATTTTTTCGTAAATTAAAGGTATCTATCTGCACTCCTTTCTTTTCCGCTAGCTCGTATAAATCAGAGGTTTTTACGAATCTTGAGGTATCTGGCATATCGCTTAACTTCTTCATAGTCTTCGTCCGTTACTCCATCAAGTCCGTTAAAAAGTGCAAATTTAATATCGTTCTCTGTTACTGGTGCTTTTTCTTTTTCTCCAGATTCAAAACCGAGTATGTAGCCAGTTGAAACGCCGAAAATTTGAGAAAGCTTAAAAAGTCTTTCCCCGGATGGGTCTTTTTTCTGGTGTTCCCATTCACTAACTGTCGGACGGGAAATGCCAACCATGATGGCAAGTTCTTTCTGCTGTATGCCCATCCTTTCTCGTAGTTCTTTTACCTTATTCATAAGAGCACCTCCTCTGTAGGCCATTATAACATAGCTAATACGCTAAACACAACAATTATAAATTATGCAGTTTCAACACAATTCGGAAAATCTGACATTTTTCAAAAATTAGCTCTTTACAAATAGCTATTTACGTTGTATAATACAACACGTAGCAAGGAGGTGATGAGATGAACAGAGTCAAAGAATTAAGGATTGCAAAGGGTTTGATGCAGAAAGACCTTGCAGATATTGTTCACATTTCAAGTCCGTATCTTTCCGACATCGAAAACGGAAACAGGAATGGAAGCTACAAAATTCAAGTGAAAATTGCAAAGGCTCTTGGGCTGAAGAGGCGAGACGTTTTCAAGGAGGATGATGAAGAGGAGGAGGAAAATGGAGCAGTTAAGCAAGTTGGATGAGCAATTGCTGATTCTTCGCAAAAGAGCGGGGATGACCGTTCCTCAGTTCGCCAAGATGATTGATATGAACAGCGGAACGCTTCAGTACCGCTTGAACCATAGTTCAACTTTTCGAGTTTCCGAGCTGATGCGGATAGAAAAAGTCGGAAAGAGGTACGGCATTTCAGTGCTTCAAGCACTGGTTGCATAGACCAAAAAAGAGGAGGAAGAAACATGGAAAAGTTTTCTTATCATGTTATGTACACTTTCAAAAACGGCATTGAAACCGACCACTTCAAAGCCAGAGTGATGTATCCGGAAGGTGTTGAAAAGCCCTACAGCATCGAACTTACGATGAAGCCGACTGTTGCCAGTGACGGCAGGGTAAATGTCACCGATTTCGGTGATGGCTATGATTACAACGACTTTTACAGCAACGATACAAATGAGAGGTTGAACAAGACTCTCATTGAAGAGTTGAACGTGCTGTACGCCAAAATTTCTGATTTCGTGATGAATGTTTATCACGAAAATGAAATGAACAAGAAGCAGATGCGGAGGGCAAGCTGATGACACTATACGAAATTGACGAGGCAATAGAAAGCTGTTGGTTTCAAGCAACCGACAGAGAAACAGGGGAAATCAAACTTGAAGCTCTGGACACCGACATGCTCGACCATTTGGAGATGGAGAGAGACAAGAAAATCGAGAATGTAGGCAAGTGGGTTAAGAGCTTGGTAGCAGAACAGGCCGCACTTGAAAAAGAAGCAAGCGCACTGAAAGCCAGAGCGGCTACAAACGAAAAGAAGATTGAAAGCTTGAAGAAATGGCTTGCAATTGCCTTGAATGGCAAGAAAGGAAAGTTCGGAACAGTGAGCATCTCTTTCCGATCTTCCGAAAGCACCGTGATTGATGACGAAAGCAAGATTCCAGATGCTTTCATGAGTATTAAAACGGTTAAAACTCCGAATAAGTCAGCCATCAAAGAGGCAATTTATTCTGGTGCAAGGATTGAAGGCGCTCACATTCAGCCGAATCTATCGACCATTATCAAGTAGGAGGAAGAAACGTGGTAACTCTTATTTACGGCAAGAGCGGTTCTGGGAAAAGCCGCTCAATGAAAAACCTAAACCCGGATGAGGTTCTTTTGATCAATGTGCAGAAGAAGCCACTGCCATTCCGGGGAAAGTTAAGCCATGTGTTTGTTCCCGTGGCAAAAGAAAACATGAGTGTTGTTGACAACATTATCTGGTGCATTAACAAGGCTCTGCCGAAGTATCCGAGCATCAAGGTTATTGTGATTGACGATGCCGGGTATCTGATGACTCAGATTTTTATGGCAAAGCACAAGCAGAAGCAGGGAAGCGCAAGTTTCGACTTGTACAACGAAATTGGAGACGATTTCTGGAAACTGTTCAATTATCTGAACACTCTGCCGGAAGCGGTAAACACATACGTGCTGATGCATGAAGATGTTTCCGACTACGGCGATGTTAAGTTGCGAACTATCGGGAAACTGCTTGACCAGAAAGTTTCCCTTGAAGGAATGGTTACGGTGTGTTTGAGGTGCATGACGGATGGCAAAACACACTGGTTTCAGACTCAGAACACAGGAAACGATATCTCAAAAAGCCCGGAGGAAATGTTTTCTTCAGACAAAATAGACAACGATCTTCAGTACGTTGACACGACAATTCGAGAGTATTACGGAATGAATAATAGTTCAAAGGAGAGTGCATAAGATGTTTTTACCTAACGATTACGATAAAGCACAGGCTTATCAGTACGGCAATAACTCCAACAGGCTTCCAGTTGGTGGCTACGTTTGCAACATTCTGAATGTGGAAGAAAAACCAACTCAGAGCGGTTCGATGATGGTTGTTGTTTCCTATGATGTAGCAGAAGGCGATTATTCCGGATTCTTCCGCAAACGTTACGAGGCGGACAAAAAGGACAACCCGATGACCGCAAAATGGCGCGGCACGTATACGCTGTTCGTGTGTAATCGGGATGGAAGTACAAACGGATGGTTCAAGGGATTTATGACCAACTGGGAAAAATCGAATAACAGACCGTTAAATAAAAATGCCGACTACTCCCAGATGAAGAACACGCAGATTGGTTTGATTGTACGGGAGGAAGAGTTTGAGGCTCAGAATGGGGAAATCATGACTACTACACGAGCTTGTAATTCTCTCCCCGTTGAAACTATACGGCTTGGAAAGTTCGAACTGCCAAAGAAGCGCATGCTTCAGAGCAACAATTCAAGCACTGCCACTTCTTCCAATGTTACTGCAAGCTCGTTTGAAACTACTGTTGTAAATGATGATGACGATCTGCCGTTTTAAGGGATAGGGCGCAAGCCCTTCCCTGTATTGGGAAAGAAATGGAGGTGAAACGATGGCAAAAATGAGCGGCTTCATTTATCAAGATAGGTACTGGGAACAGCTCAAGGAACTCTCAGATCAAGAGCTAGGGCGGCTTGTACGGGCATTGAATTACTATCACATGTCGGGAGAGACGCAGGAACTCAAGGGACGGGAAAGCATGGCTTACACCTTTATCAAATATGAAATTGATGAGGCCGAGAAAAGCTATCAGTCCAAGTGTGAAACGAACAGAAGCAATCGTTTGAAAAATAAAGAATCGTCAACGACTGTTAACGAACGTCAACAACCGTTAACGAACGACAACGACCGTCAACAACCGTCAACGTCCGTGGTTAATAGAATAGAACATAATAGAAAAGAATGTATATATGAAGAAGAAGAAGAAAAACGCGCACGCGAGGAAACACCCACATACGGAAGCGGACTGGGAAGCATGCTGACGGATGAGGACTTGCAGAAAGGCATGGAAGAGCAACAAGCCGTTGACCGTATCAGAGCAACATGGGAAGAGTGCGGATGCAGGTTCTCAGATAGAGACGAAAAGACCATGCATGAGCTTCTTGAAAAGCATACTGAGGAACAAATAATCAAAGCTGTTGAATCTGCCCATGACCATAATGCTCGTGGAAACTGGGGATATATAAAGGCGGTATTAGAGGGAGGAAACAAAGGTGGAAGAACTGGTGGAACTGCTCAAAGCAGGGGATGTGCGCCGCGCTATACAAATGGCACAGGAGAGTTACCAGACTGGTATCCAGAACGAATCTGAAGAGGACAAAAAACAGAGAGCGCGTGCAATGAGAAAAGACAGGGTTCGGCGTGAGATTGAACACTACAACAGCATGAAGATAGCTCCCGTTGATGGGATTAACTGCGAGAAATGCGGCAACAAAGGCTTGATTTGTATGATGGATATTGATTACAACGGTTTTCCGAGTACGCGGTATATCAAGTGCAGTTGTCAAGAAGCCCGAATTAATATGCGAAGGATAAAGGCATCCGGCTTGGAAGATGAGCTAGAGCGTTGTACATTCGAGAACTTCCAAACATCTGAACCTTTCCAGAAATATATGCTTTCAAAAGCGCAAGATTTTCTTGCTGACACGGATTCTTCTTGGCTGTATTTCGGAGGCCAAGTCGGATGCGGCAAAACGCATCTTTGTACAGCTGTGTGCGGAGTACTTCTGAAAGAACGGCATATTCCAGTGAAATATATGCTTTGGAAGGAGGAAAGTACACGGCTCAAAG
>Ga0326511_10004224_pt1 | contig 11504 bp, 9 predicted proteins | sample 0_2496_0518_D_FD_203701 | JGI IMG/M metagenome (GOLD analysis project Ga0326511, IMG submission 203701) | Bovine rumen microbial communities from UC Davis, California, United States - 0_2496_0518 | ecosystem: Host-associated > Mammals > Digestive system > Stomach > Rumen | place: USA: California...
TTTTTCCATCGGAATCTCAAGGCTGGATACAGCATCAACAAAGTCGTCCAGACCATTGTGTCCACTTTTGAGAATAAAGAGGAGTATTATGTGCCTTGTGTGAAGACAAGTGGTACGCTGTGGAATCTTTGGTTTGTCTATCGGCATCGGAATAAGCAGGGAATTAATCACCTTACTGGAGGCTCCAACTATTGTGTCATGTCTTTAATCGGCTGCAAGAGTATATTGACCATCCATGATACCGTGTTCATGGATTTCAATAGATCTTCCAAGCTGATGAAGCTATATATGGAGTGGATGTGGCTGAAGATTCCTTTGAAATTAGCGACAAAAGTCGTTTGTATTTCAAATGAGACGAAAAGACACGTATGTGCGCATTCAACTCGTAAGGACATAGAAGTGATTCATAATGCGATAGATCCTTCGTTCAAGACGGTCTTGAAGGATCAGGCGCTTAGGCCAAGAAAGGTATTATTGATAGGGACCTCTTCCAATAAGAATGTTGACCGAACAATCCAGGCGCTCAGGGGGCTTGACTGTGAATTGACAGTTATCGGTAATCTGAGTGGTTGCCAACGAGACCTGTTGTCATCTTGTGGTATTGAATATCGGCAAATGGCCAATCTCTCAGACGAGCAAATTATTCAGGAGTATATTCGGTGTGATATCGTTTCTTTTGTGTCTTTATTTGAGGGATTTGGTATGCCGGTCATAGAGGCCAATAAGGTAGGACGGCCGGTTATCGCTTCGGATATTCCGGTGATTAGGGAAGTGGCAGGCGACTCTGCCGTATTGGTAGATCCTTATGATGTTGAGGCTATGCATCAGGGATTCGTAAGATTGATGGAAAGTGAGGAACTTAGAAATAGGTGTGTTGAAAAAGGCTTGGAGAACGTTAGACGCTTTGATAGCATTCACATCAGAGAACAATGGTTAGATCTATATGAGCGTCTGATATAGGTAAGTACCTGTTATTATAAAGGACAACAACAAATATGTACTATATTGTCTTTTGTGTTTTACTTTTCTTTAGCCTGGTAGAGGTTGTTACGCATAAGAGGAATCAGATTGGTTTTGATGCCGTTTATGCTTTAATGACTTTTATGGTGATGTTTCGCTATGGACAGCTGACAGACTATAGTAGTTACGAACTGGACTATTATTATCCGGGAATGGCGGGCATTAGAGATCCTTTTTATACGGTCATCACGGAATTCCTTAAGATGATAGGTATAAGCTTTAAGGGGTATGTGATGATAATTGGAGCCGTGACAATGGGGCTGGCCTATCCTTTCTTTTTAAGATTTTGCAATAAGAGTGTCACCTCCCTATTGATTTTCTACACTTATTTTTTCCTGATATTACCGATGTCTGGCATCAGACAGGGTATCGCTGTGTGTCTATTGCTATATGCCTTTCACCTTCTGATTGAAAACAAGAAAAAGCTTTTCTATATTGTAATAGGTGCTGGCTGTTTTATACATGCGACATTGTTTACAGTCATTGTCATCGCTCTGTTCTATGACAAAAAATATTTTAATGAATGGTATGTGGCAAGTGCTTTGGCGGGATTGACCATTTTCGCTTTAGTAACCCCTGACTTGACTTCCTATATCCCAGAAGCTTTGAGCAATAGGTCTTTGGGAGAATATGAGGAGAACCGACTGGTTCAAGTTGCCATCAGATTGTTGCTTATCCTTCCTGTTTTATATATAAAACCGAAATACGGTACTTTCACCTACTTTGCTAAGGCTGTATGTATCATCGGTTATGCCATCTATTGTGTGACGGCATTCAGTTCCATGATATCAGGCAGACTGGAGTTTTATTACCGAGTGTTCATGTGCATGTTTGTTGCAGGTGTGATCTACTTGGAAGAGAAATCTAGGTTGAGAGAGCTTATTCTGATGGGTATCATCATGGTCCACATGGTTATTTTTTTCAAAAATATGAATGCTTTTATTTCTCAAGGGGACTATGATCCGGATAAGGTTACGATGTTCAATTTCCCTTACGTGTCGATTTTCGATGAGGATGAGTTGCATGATTATAAGTTAGGACAATAGGCGCATCCGTGATCCATAGAGAAGAGAAATGTATATGAATACTAGGAGAACGATTATATATTATCATCAGGCTTTGCCGCTGTTCCCGTTCAAGTTCAGCCTCTTTGGCTCTAATGTCAAAGAGTATCTCTTCTATTGCTATTTTTATCCTTTATATGTGAAACTCTTTTTGGGCAAGCAGACTTATGTGGCATTACAGACAGCGGACATTAAACAGCGTTTTGCCAGGCGCTATCGTTTCCCAGAGGAGAGGATAGATGTCTTCTTCCCTGAAACTGATAGAATTGATGTGGAAGGCATTACACCATATAAATATGAGGATGGTACGTATAACTTTGTGTATCCATCGATAGGGGCTGTTTATAAGGAGCATCTGACCATCGTTTATGCCTTGGAACGTCTTTTGATTCAGAATAGTGATATCGCTAAACGGATCCGTATTCACTTTACATTAAAGAGTACGGACAACAATGAACTTTATCAGTATATCTGCCAGCATCATTTGGAGTCGTCTTTCGTCTTCCATGGTCCGCTTCCTCACGACCAGGTACTCTCTATGTTGAAAAGTGCCGAAGCTCTGGTGTTTCCCAGTGTGATCGAGACCTTTGGCCTTCCCTTGTTGGAGGCCGCTTCCCTAGGTGTGCCAGTTATTGCCAATGACATGGAATATGTGCGGGAGGTACTGCATGGTTATAGTGGTTTGAATATGGTCAAGGTCCACGACTACGATGAATGGGCCTCTATGATGCGATCATGTTGTGAGCAGAAATTGCATTTCCCATATTATCAGGTGCCGGAGAAACATTCTTGGAAACGGCTTTTCGACCTTATCAGAGATGGGGAAGGTGCGAAGGAGAATAGGGTGATTTGTGTCTTGGCAACAGCTTCGGCTAAACGAGGTGCGTTGGCAATCTATAAACAGTTTGTCCATGCCCTGTCCGCTGATTATGGTCAGGATGAATGGCATGTGTTTGTAGATGTAGATATGCCCATGCCAGTGATTCCGCAAGTGCATTATCATGTCGTTCATACGAAGGGCTTTGGTCGTATTTGGTTCGATCTTGTTGGTTTCCGTCGATATGTGAAGAAGTTAGGTGTCACGCCTGATGTGGTGTTCTCTTTGCAGAATACCGGGGTGTTCTGAGGATTGTGATAAAGAAATAATATAGTATTTATGAATACGTTTACAGATAAGACCCTGTTGATAACAGGTGGTACAGGTTCTTTTGGAAACGCAGTACTAAATCGTTTCCTCCGTACTGACATCGGAGAGATCCGCATCTTCTCGCGTGATGAGAAGAAACAGGACGATATGCGTCATGACTTCCAGACACGCATGCCAGAGGTGGCAGGTAAGATCAAGTTCTATATCGGTGATGTGCGCAACAAGAGCACTTTGAAGTACGCTATGAAAGGGGTTGACTTCGTGTTCCATGCTGCAGCACTGAAGCAGGTGCCTTCGTGCGAGTTCTTCCCGATGGAGGCTGTCAAGACGAATGTCATCGGTACCGACAACGTACTCGACTCTGCCATCGATGCAGGAGTGGAGTGTGTCATTTGTCTCTCGACCGACAAGGCGGCTTATCCTATTAATGCGATGGGTATCACGAAGGCCATCGAGGAGAAGATTGCTGTGGCGAAGTCGCGTAACTCCGGCAAGACGAAGATCTGCTGCACACGCTATGGTAATGTGATGTGTAGCCGTGGCAGTGTCATTCCGCTCTGGATCGACCAGATCCGCAAGGGCAATCCAATCACCCTGACAGAACCGAAGATGACGCGTTTCATCATGTCACTCGAAGAGGCGGTCGATCTCGTGCTGTTCGCCTTTCAGAACGGTGAGAATGGTGATATTCTGGTTCAGAAGGCACCGGCCTGTACCATTCAGACGCAGGCTGAGGCTGTGTGTGAGCTCTTTGGTGGTGACAAGTCCCAGATCAAGGTCATTGGCATTCGTCATGGTGAGAAGATGTACGAGACGCTCCTCACCAAGGAGGAGTGTGCCAAGGCTCAGGACATGGGGAATTTCTATCGGGTACCTGCAGACAACCGTGACCTCAATTACGATAAGTATTTCATTGAGGGAGATACCAAGCGGGCTACGATCGAGGAGTTTAACTCGGATAATACCAGAAGACTTGATCTCGAAGAGACGAAGGCCAAGATTGCTTCGTTGGAATATATCCAAAACGAGTTAAACGGCATTCCTAATCTCGTTTAATCATGAGAATTTTAGCGACGGGCGCAAAGGGGTTTGTGGGAAAGAACCTCTGCTATGCACTGAATAACATCAAGGACGGGAAGGACCGGACACGACCTGACCTGAAGATTGACGAGGTCTATGAGTATGACATCGACTCGACAACTGAACAGTTGGATGAGTGGTGTCAGAAGGCCGACTTCGTGTTTAATCTGGCGGGTGTGAACCGACCCAAGGAGACTTCGGAGTTTATGGAGGGAAACTTTGGTTTTGCCTCGACCTTGTTGGATACGTTGAAGAAACAGGGGAACAAATGTCCTGTGATGCTGAGTTCGAGCCAGCAGGCTTCACTGACAGGTCGCTTTGGCAATTCCGAGTACGGCCGTTCCAAGAAGGCCGGCGAAGACCTCTTTTTGGAATATGAACGAGAGACGGGTGCCCGGGTCTTAATCTATCGTTTCCCGAACCTCTTTGGTAAGTGGTGTCGTCCGAACTATAACTCGGCCGTGGCAACGTTCTGCCATGCCATTGCCAACGATCTGCCTTATACCGTCAATGATCCCAGTGTGGAGTTGGAACTCCTCTATATTGATGATCTCATGCGTGAGATGCTTGATGCCTTGGAGGGTAAGGAACATCGATGTGAGTTCGAGGGCCTTGAAGTTATTCCTTCGACCCTTTCGACAAGCTCCGGGACCGTGGGCCGGTATTGCTATTGTCCGGTGACGCATAAGGTGACGCTGGGGGAGATTGTGGAGCTGCTGAAGAGTTTTGCTGAACAGCCGAAGACGCTGATTATCCCTGAGATTCCTGAAGGTTCTTTTGCCAAGAAACTCTACTCGACATATTTATCGTATCTGCCCAAGGAGAAGATGGTCTTCCAGCCCAAGAACAATGAGGACTATCGTGGCAATTTTATCGAGATTATCAAGACGAAGTCATGTGGGCAGTTCAGTGTGAATGTCAGCAAACCCGGCATCACGCGCGGACAGCACTGGCATCATTCTAAATGGGAGATTTTTGCCGTTGTTTCTGGTCATGGACTGATTCAGGAACGTCAGGAAGGCTCAGAGGAGGTGATTAGTTTTGAAGTGTCTGGTGATGATGTGAATGCCATACAGATGTTGCCTGGCTATACCCATAATATCATCAACCTCTCGGATACCGAACCACTGGTGACTTTTATGTGGGCCAACGAATTGTTCGACCCCAATTTCCCGGATACTTATTTTGACCCGGTGGAATAAAGGTAAAATAGTAAAAAGGTAAAATGGAAATAAAGCATTTTAAGAACGATGGCAAACTGAAGTTGCTCATCATCGTAGGTACGCGGCCAGAGATTATTCGTCTGGCGGCGGTGATCAATAAGTGTCGGCAGTATTTCGACTGTCTGCTGGCCCATACCGGTCAGAACTACGACTACAACCTCAACGGGGTGTTCTTCAAGGATCTTGAACTCGCCGATCCTGATATCTATATGGACGCTGTGGGTGATGACCTCGGCGCCACGATGGGTAACATCATCGACAAGTCGTATAAGGTGATGGTCGAGACTCAGCCCGATGCAGTGCTGGTATTGGGCGATACCAACTCCTGTCTGAGCGTGATTGGTGCCAAGCGCCTGCATATCCCCATCTTCCATATGGAGGCTGGCAATCGTTGTAAGGACGAGTGCCTGCCCGAGGAGACCAACCGTCGCATCGTCGATATTATTTCTGATGTGAATATGGCCTACAGTGAGCATGCCCGTCGTTATCTGGCTGACTGTGGTCTGCCCAAGGAACGTACTTACGTTACAGGCAGTCCGATGGCCGAGGTGCTCCATCAGAACCTTGCCGAGATTGAGGCCAGCGATATTCACCAGCGTCTGGGTTTGGAGAAGGGTAAGTATATCCTTTTGAGCGCTCACCGTGAGGAGAATATCGATACTGAGAAGAATTTCCTTTCGCTATTTAATGCGATCAATAAGATGGCAGAGAAGTACGATATGCCGATTCTTTATAGCTGCCATCCGCGCAGTCGCAAACGCTTGGAGCAGTCTGGCTTCCAACTCGACCGTCGTGTCATCCAGCACGAGCCCCTTGGCTTCCACGACTACAACTGTCTCCAGATGAATGCCTTTGCGGTGGTATCAGATAGTGGTACGCTGCCCGAAGAGAGCAGTTTCTTCACGAGTGTGGGGCATCCCTTCCCGGCTATCTGCATCCGCACCTCTACCGAGCGTCCTGAGGCCCTTGACAAGGCCTGCTTCTTTATTGCAGGCATTGATGAGAAGAGCCTTCTGCAGACCGTAGAAACGGCAGTGACGATGCATCAGCATGGTGACTACGGTATTCCCGTGCCCGATTACATCGAAGAGAACGTCTCTACGAAGGTTGTGAAGATCATCCAATCTTATACTGGCATCGTCAATAAGTTTGTCTGGCGGAAAAACTAGGATGAACATCATCTTTCTTACACTTGTTGTTATCACAGATATCGAGGAGCGTGGGATTTATCAAGATCTCATGCGTAAATTCCGCGATAGCGGGCATCAGGTCTATATCGTGACCCCCTCAGAACGCCGACTCGGCCATTCTACTTGTTTGGTGGAATCCCATGGCGTTCATATCCTTAACGTGAAGACCTTGAATATCCAGCGAACGAATATCATAGAAAAAGGAGTCGGAACCTTGCTGATAGAACGCCAGTTCAAGGCTGCCATCAAGAAATACCTGGGCGATGTACGGTTCGACCTGATTACCTATTCCACACCGCCTATCACCTTCACCAATGTGGTGAAATATCTGAAACAAAGCAACCCGCAGGCTGTTTCCTACCTGCAACTGAAGGATATTTTCCCCCAGAATGCTGTCGATATCGGCCTGTTCGGCGAGAAGAGTCTCTTCCACTGGTATTTCAGGAGAAAGGAAGTGGAACTCTACCGGAACTCTGACTATATTGGTTGTATGAGTCCGGCGAATGTTGAGTTTCTGTTGAAGCATAATCCTGGCATTGAGGCTGATAAGGTAGAGGTGGCCCCGAACGCTACGCAACTGGTGGAACATGCCTATGCCCCCAGACAACAGGAGATGGAAAGACGGCTTGTCAGGACAAAGTATAATCTGCCTACAGATGGCACCATCTTTATCTATGGTGGCAATCTGGGCAAGCCGCAGGGAATAGATTATCTGATACAGTGCCTCAATGCCAACAAATGTCGGCAGGATTGCTTTTTCCTGATCATAGGTTCGGGCACGGATTATCACAAGGTAGAAGATTGGATTGCGAAACAGTCTGCTGAGCACCTCAGTGTCAGACTGATGTGTGAACTGTCAAAAGAAGATTATACCATGTTGGTTCGTGCCTGCGACGTCGGTCTGATTTTCCTCGACCACCGCTTTACGATTCCCAACTTCCCTTCGCGCCTCTTACCTTATCTTGAACAAAAGATGCCGGTTATCTGTGCCACCGACCCCTGTACGGATATCGGTAAGATTGCCGAGGCCAATGGTTTTGGCTTCTGGTGTGAGAGCGTACGGCCAGAGGACTTCACTCGACTGGTCGATAAGATGCTCGCAGCCGATAGGAAACAGATGGGCGAGCGTGGCTATCAGTTCTTGAAAGATCATTATCTGGTCGAGCATACGTATAATGTCATCATGCAGCATTTCCATGTATAAGCATTTCTTCAAACGATTCTTCGACTTCTGGATAGCGTTCTTCGTACTGATATGCCTGAGTCCATTGCTGTTGGTGGTAACGTTATGGTTGCACTTTGCCAATAAGGGGGCTGGAGCCTTTTTCCTCCAGGAGCGCCCTGGAAAGGATGGGAGAATTTTCAAGATTGTCAAGTTCAAGACGATGACCGATGAGCGGGATGCACAGGGACAGTTGCTCGCCGATGAAGCCCGTCTGACGAGGGTAGGGCGGTTTGTGCGCTCGATATCGATTGATGAATTGCCCCAGCTCGTCAATGTCCTCAAGGGCGACATGGCCCTGATAGGTCCTCGACCACTACTCCCGAAATACTTGCCTCTGTATTCCGAGGAACAAATGCGCAGACATGCGGTGCGCCCTGGTATTTCAGGCTGGGCGCAATGTCATGGGCGCAATGCGATCAGCTGGACTGAGAAATTCAAACTAGACGTGTGGTATGTGGATCACCTCTCGTTGTGGGTTGATATCAAGATCATTTATCTGACCACCTTGAAGGTCCTCAAACGTGATGGTATTTCTGAGGAAGGACAAGCCACCATGGAAGCCTTTAATGGGCACAACTGATGAAAAAGGAATTATTTAGAGAATGAAAGATAAGAACATATTATTTTGTAGCGTCGGACGACGCGTTAAGTTGTTGATGGATTTCAGGGCGTCCATGAATGGATGTGGCAATCTCATTGCCACGGATTTAAGTCCTGTAGCACCGGCACTGTTCCTTGCCGACAAGTCACATCTGGTGCCCCCTGTCACGGCACCCGACTATTTTGACAGTATCAAGGCTATTTGCCAACAAGATGATGTAAAGGCGATAACGACGCTCATTGACCCGGAAATAGCAATATTGGCTTCTCATCGTGAGGAGTTACGTGAGATGGGTATCCTGCCGCTCTGTCCGGCCGACTGGACAGCACAGCTCTGTTTTGATAAGTATGAGATGTTTAAGTACCTTCGTTCCAAAGGCGTGCGTACCGTACTTACCTATCACTCGTTGGAGTCGTTCCGTGAGGGATTAAGTGCTGGTGAGATAGCCTTTCCGGTCTTTATGAAACCTATTACTGGCAGTGGCAGTGTGGGCATTGGCCGATGCGACACGATGCAGGAGGTGGAGAAGAAATGGCATGACGGTAAGTTCACCTATATCATCCAGGAACTGATGAAGGAAGGTGATTGTGATGCCGATGTCTATGTAGACTGCGTCTCTCATAAGCCGGTAGCTGTCTTCTCGAAGAAGAAGATTGAGAGTAGGATAGGCGGCGCTTCCAAGACCATTTCTTATAAAGACCCGAAGCTATTCTCTTTTGTCGAGGAGGTCTGCTCGGTGCTCGAACTGAATGGCCCCTGTGATATGGACTTCTTTATGAAGGATGGTGAGTACTATCTGTCAGAGATTAATCCGCGTTTCGGTGGTGCTTATCTTCATGCCTATGCGGCAGGCGTAGATTTCATCAAGATGATTCTCCGTAATATGGATGGCATGGAAAATGATAGTGTCATAGGTCAGTACGACGAGGATATCATTATGATGATGTATGACGATGTGGTGATCCGTCGCAAGAGCGAATTGTTGTCTGCTGATTTCCCTTTGTTGTAAAAAAATACAAAACAATATAATGTCTGAAAGAAAGAAGATTTATCTGTGTTTGGCGCATATGAGTGAGGCCGGACTGGAACAGAAGTATATCAACGAGGCGTTCGCAACGAACTGGGTTGTGCCATTGGGACCGAACGTGGATGCCTTTGAAGCCGACTTGGAAGCATTTGTTGGTCAGGACAAGCGTGTGGTGGCGTTGTCATCAGGCACGGCAGCCGTACATTTAGGTCTGTTGATGGCAGGTGTGAAGGCTGGCGACGAGGTTCTGGCGCAGAGCTTTACGTTCTGTGCTTCGACGCATCCTATTACCTATCTGGGCGCTACGCCGGTGTTGATCGACTCTGAACCCAGTACTTGGAACATGGATTCCGACTTGCTTGAGGAGGCCATCCGTGACCGTATTGCCAAGACAGGCCGGAAACCCACTGCCATCGTGCCTGTGGCTCTCTATGGCATGCCTTATCAGATTGACCGTATTTTGGAGATTGCCAGTCATTATGAGATCCCCGTGGTGGAAGATGCGGCTGAGGGCTTTGGCTCTCGCTATAAAGGACAGGTGTTGGGTACGTTCGGCAAGTATGGTATTCTTTCGTTCAACGGCAATAAAATCATCACGACCTCTGGTGGTGGTGCCTTGATTACAGATAGTGATGAGGCCTGGCAAGAGTGCATGATGTATGCCACCCAGTACCGTGAGAGCTATCCTTACTATCAGCATGAGAAGATTGGGTACAACTATCGGATGTCGAATATCTGTGCAGGTATCGGTCGTGGACAGATGTCGGTGCTTGAACCGCATCTCGCCCATCATAAGCATGTGCAGAAACTCTATGAGGACCTGTTGGCGGATGTGCCTGGCATTCGTGTTCACAGACAGCCCGACAGCCTCTACAGCCTCTCCCCAGAAGGGAAGGGGCTTCCTGTCTATGACAGTAATTATTGGCTCACCACGATTTCCATCGACCCGGAAGTGCGGGTGAAAGGCCAGGAGAACGCCTATAAGACGATGGTTACCGGCCCTGTGGGTGGTGTGGCTGGTGTCATCCATAAGGCTACGTCGGTTACGACCGACTGTCAGCCTAACGACAATGTCGAAGCCCTGCGCATAGCCCTCGACCAGGCTGCTGTTGAGTCACGTCCCGTCTGGAAACCCATGCACAAGCAACCTATTTATGCTTCCGTGCCAGCCTATGTCAATGGTGTCAGTGAGTCCATCTTCAAGGTAGGCATGTGTCTGCCTACTGGTCCATGTGTCTCCGACGACGATATACGTTATATTGTTGATATCATCAAGGCAAGTATCGAAAGTTGACCTTTCAAGCTAACAATAAAATAGACCTACATCATGAAAGTCTTTGTGACCGGTGCTACCGGTTTTATTGGTTCCTATCTGGTAAAGGAACTCCTCCGTCAGGGACATGACCTGCTTTGCCTGAAGCGGCCCTCCTCCGACCTCTATCGTCTGGGTGATGCCAGCAAACAGGTGACCTGGGTAAACACCACCGACGACTGGATGGCAGCCTTCAAGACCTTCCAGCCCGAGGCCGTCTTCAACCTCGCCTGGGACGGGGTGTCGTCCAAGGACCGTGTGATCTGGAGCAAGCAGGTGGGAAATATCGCCCTCCAACAGACCCTCCTCGACCTTTGTGTGACCTGTGGCACCCGTAAGTTCATTGCCCCCGGTTCCCAGTCGGAGTATGGCGACTTCGAGGGCGTGGTCGATGAGCACTATCCCACCAACCCCAAGACCGCTTATGCCGCTGTGAAGGTGGCCTGTTCCGACCTCCTCCGTACCTTCTGCGAGATCTACGGCATCGCGTGGTACTGGTTCCGAATCTTCCCCCTTTTCGGTCCTTATGAGACCGACCGTTGGTTGATTCCCAGTCTGATCGAGGCGATGTCGCGTGAGCAGTCGATGGATCTGACGTTAGGCGAACAGCGCCTC
>Ga0326511_10004225_pt1 | contig 11504 bp, 21 predicted proteins | sample 0_2496_0518_D_FD_203701 | JGI IMG/M metagenome (GOLD analysis project Ga0326511, IMG submission 203701) | Bovine rumen microbial communities from UC Davis, California, United States - 0_2496_0518 | ecosystem: Host-associated > Mammals > Digestive system > Stomach > Rumen | place: USA...
GTCTTTTTCTGCAGCTTCATTTCCCACCTGTCGTAGGTTCCCATCTCATCCGGGAGGGAAACGTTCCGCATGGCCGCATGTGCGGTAAGCACCACGGTCACACCCTGCTCGGTGAGCCGGGTGAGCTTGTCCAGGAGCCGTCCGAACTCCTCTCCGAGGATGGCGTAACCTTTACCGTACCCATAATCCTCAATGCTGGAAAAATTCGGGTTGCTGGCCTTTTGTTTGGCGATCATCTGCTCGATGCAGAGACGCTCGGCCCAGTCCGCCGTGTCGATCACCAGGGTGCTCAGCTCGGGCTCCGTGGCTGCGTTCTGGATGCAGTAGTCCACCTGCATCAGCAGATCCGCATAACTGGCTATCTGCGGCATCCGAATCACGTCCATCTGATTCGTGGAGCCTTCCGTGTCGATGAACACCGCCCCGGGGAATTTCGAGGCGAATGTGCTCTTTCCGATTCCTTCCGGGCCGTAAATCACGATCTTTAATGCCTTATCCCTTTTTCCTCGTTCAAATATCATACTTCCTCCTTATGTCGGGATTCTCCCGGCTTTGATTTCGTCCAGGGCGTACTTGCGGCCATCCTCAAAGCCTGTATCGTACATGTTCTGCAGCTCCTTACCGCCTGCCAGCCCCGTCTCTGAGTAGATCTCCCAGATGTCACCCTCGTCATAAAGGTCCACCGGGCGCTCGTCGTACGCCACTCTCAGAAACACATAATGCACGCCAAACTCGTCGATTTTCTCGAGAACCTCGTAGGCCTCGGGGAAAGTGATCTTGCCCTTGGATCGCTTCAGGACGATCGTGCCGTCTTCCAGGCGCTCCCATTCGATTTTTGATTTGGCCATGTTTTCACTTCCAATCCCACGTCATTCCAGTCGCCGGGGTTACTGGTTCCGGATCCGGCTGCTTGATCAGCCCGTCCTCGATAATGATCTGGCACTCCGATCCGGTGGACACCCGGGTGGCGATCACCTGCAGGCCCTGAGCCTTTAACCAGGCGTTAAACGTCTCCAGCGTTTTGAGGTCCATCTGCTCGAGCTTGTCCATGAGGACGAATTCACATTGAGGATTGATGGCCTTGCTGATTGCAGCGCTGATGATCAGACGCTCACTGCCCGAAATGTCGGCCCATTTGTGGCCCTGGTATACGAGGATCCCGTCCTCCACGGACAGACCGGGAAGCGGGAAGGCCGCACCGTCGAGCAGTGCCTTGCGCTTTTTGCGGACATCTTCCAGCTGATCGGTGAGATCCTTATATTCCTCCTCCATCGCACTGGCTTCCATGTCTGCCCGCTCTTTTTCCGCGTTGGCGCGGACTTTGGTGTTGATGGCATCAATGTCATGAAGCTGTGCCTGGATGGCGTCGGTGGTTTCGTCCACCAGCTCCTCCACGGTTTTTTTGCCGACCTCGATGTTTTCCAATAAGGCGCAGTAGTCCTGATACATCTTTTCGCGCTGGGCTTTCAGCGTGTCCAGCTGCATTTCGATCGCCCTCAGATTCTGCATGGCGGCGTCCCGCTGTTTCATCATGGCGGCCAGCGTGTCGCGCTTCCTCTGGTTTTCGCCGTTCCGTGCCAGTATGGCAGCATTCCGGCTGATGAGCTCCGAAGCACTCACGGGCTGATCCGGTGCGTCCGGATACTCCGGGAGCTCGTTGGCGTATTTGCGTTTTTGGCTGGCAATCTGGCCCTGCACCCGCCTGCGGTTGAAAAGCGCATCCGCCTCCCGATCCAGCTCCGCAAGTTTGTCACCCACGCCGATGATCTTCAGCAGAATTTCGCTCTTTTCCTTTTCTGAGGCCTCCATGAATTTCGGGAGATCCAAGGCAAAGGAACTGATGAACGAGTCGAGCAGCTTCTGCCCGGCACGGGCGCCGCTCGGATCCGTGACAGTCAGCTCAGAGTTCTTGCCTTTCCGTTCCACCACCAACCCGTTGTTGAGCGTGATTTTGATGTGTGGAGGGAGAACGGAGTTGTCGTTCTGCGGGTTTGCCGGGGAGTACTTTGCCCCGCCCAGCGCCCAGGCAATGGCGTCGAGGATGGAGGTCTTTCCCTGGCGGTTATCCCCTCCGATGATTGTCAACCCGTTGGGGGAGGGCTCATACGCCACCGCCCGCACCCGTTTGACGTTTTCGATTTCAAAGTTTGTGATTTTCATTTTCTTTTCATGGCGTCGTTGTAGCATTTGAGCGCTACCGCGACGGCTCCTTTCCCCATGGTCGTCTGAGTCTGCCATACGTTGCACTCAGCGCAGAAATAATGGCCGATGTATGAACCGTTATCCGGGTAGATCGAGTACCGCATCACGCCGCCGCACCCGGGACACCGGGGCTGGGTGTACGCCAGAATCTTCTCGATTTCCTTTTTCTCGCCGGGAGTTTTAACGTTAATGTACGCCATAGGCCACCTCCATCAGCTTGTTAAGCTCACCCTGAGCCTGATCGAGGTACTTGGTGTGTGCCGGCACGATGGACCAGGGATCCACCCGGCGGCGCTGCTGTTCTTCATATTCTGCAGCGATCTGCTCATAACGGTAAACGGCCATGATCCCGAAAATCACGAGGATGGCGGTTAGGATCCAGATCAGGATCCCGCCGAACAGTAAACCGATATCAATCATCATTTGAACACATCCCCCACTTTATTCCATACGAACGAGCCATGCCCGCCGTTCCGCCACTGCCCGAGGCCCTTGAGGGCGCCGTAGTCGAGAGCCATTTCGATGTGCTCCCAGGACAACTGGGCTCCCTTGGATTTTGCACCCGGCATCTGCTCCACCAGCGTCACGGTAAAGGTGAGTTCCCAGCCCTCGTCGATTTGTTCCGAAGTGGCCAGGCCAACGCGGGGACCCTGCATGGTTTCTGCCCGAAGCGGCCGCTCACAGCGTGCGTCGGGCTCTTTGATCATTTCGTCGCCGCGGTACAGCCGCAGGTACATGGGAGAGATAAACACCAGGTCGTCCACCTTGGCCCGCGGATAGGTGATGTCCGTCTGGCTGCGGAGGACGGTCAGCGCCTCTTTGAGGAAACCCTTAATCACGTGCTGGGAGAGGCACAGGCTGCCATCCGGGTACCTGGTAAACACGGTCGCACCCTTTTCGCTGAGGGGCATTTCGGGAAGCATATCGGTTTCTTCCTTGCCCTTCTCAGGCGTGGGTGCCTTGCTGGCCACATATGCGGCGTGGATCTCCGGGTTCGCCGGTTGGGATCCGAGGAGCGGGCTGATGCCCACGAGGTGGTAGGTCTGACGTTCAAATGATACTCTTGAGGGATTTACATTCTTTTCTTTCATTTTTTTCTTTCTCCTTTTGATTATTGATTTTTAATGAATAAAACACTACGAGACAACGGACTGCTTTGCCTGCACAATGCCATGCTTCGCCGTTGCGCTGCGTTCCTGAACCGAACAATGCCGACGCAATGCCGAACAATGCCGATGCAAGACACCACAATGAGGAGCTCAACTATGCCCATGCCATGCTGTCCGGACAAAACTACACCGATCACAACAGTGCCTCCACTTCACACGACGTTGCTCTTCTTAGCCAAGCCCCTGCTTAACTATAGATAACCATGCCTCTGCGTTGCCGTTCGTTGTTTAGCAATGCCTTCGCGTTACAGTCCGTCGCTTCGCTTTGCCGATGCTCTGCGTCGCCATGCGCTGCTTCGCCTTTGCTGAACTGTTCTTTACCTAGCCTTTGTACCAGAGAGCGATACACTGCCATGGCTTTACAATGCCTTGCACTGCCTCAGCATTGCTCTGCGTACTGCGCTATTCCATGCCTTAACATAACAAAGCTAAGCTGCATCTGACTATGCCGTTGCTGCACAGAAACATTGCTAAACCAAGCCTTAACGGAGCACACCGATGCTGTGCCAAGCCCCTGCTCAGCAATTCACCGCGCTGCGATGCCAGCGCTTAACAATACGCCTCCTCGCTATTCAAAGCCGTTGCATTGCCGATCCCAGCATTGCCTTAACTTTACAAAGCTATGCCCGAATGTGACTCAACTCTTCCCCGCCCTGCTTTGCCATTACCTTACCGGACCGGGCTTGGCCCAGCACTGCCTTTGCCTTGGTGTGCACTGCTCGGCCGCTGCGTCGCTGAACCACACCTTAACCATGCTACGCTCAGCTACACGCTTACTCGGACTCCAGCTGGAAGGTGAGGCCGGCTTTCCGTGCGTACTTGCAGGCCCGTGTGATCTCGTTGATGGTGAAATCTCCGGGGGACTGCAGCCTGCGGGAGAGGGTTATCTGAGACATCCGGAGCTCTTTGGCCAGGGACTTCTGGCTGCCGGCGATGCCCACCAGGGCACCGAAGAACGTCTTCACACGGTCGGGGGTGATCATTTTAGTTCCCTCTTCTTTGCCAGCCGCCTGAGCTTCAGGAAGTCCCAGATGCTCATCTCCCGGATCGGCTCCAGGAACTCGGTGCGGATCATGTAGCGCACATCCTCGGAAAGGCTCTGCTTTTCGTGGATGAATTTCTGCGCTATCCGATCGTCGAAATTGTCGCTAAGGTCGCGGAGTCGGTCGTAGACCCTCGCGAAACCTTTGCGGGAATCGTCCTGCACCTTGTCGATCCGCTCGTCGATCTGATCCAGGCGGTTGCTGGCTGCCGGTGTGTCGAGGCCGTAAACCGCATCGAGGCCCTTCTGCAGCATCTCGCAGACTACCGGGCCGGGAACCCGCTTATGGTTTACATACCGGGAGATGGTCGCAGCACTGCACCCGCACAGGGCGGCGAATTTCTCCTGAGACAACTGCTTGACCCGCAGCTGCTCAATGACTTCACTGACGATTTCTTCCGGGGTTTTCTCTCTCGTATTAGGCATTGCTATCCTCCTCCATTGTTTTCTGGTTGTTTACGGCCCAAATCTTATAGTCGCTGTAAAACTTGTATTCTTTCATGGGTTTGAGAATTTCGTCGGCCTTCTGGAATGCCTCCATGCAGGTGTCAGCGGTAACGAACAGGGCACTTTCGAGCTGCGTGCCGACGCCGTAGTGGGTGGCGGTATAGCGGACCATCCAGCTTTTTTCTGCCATCAGTCATCTACCTCCTCGAGCTCGGGCCAGACGTTGTCGTCGATGATCCCGATGTCCCAAATGACGTAGTTGAAAAATATGGGATCGCCGATATCCGGGCTGTCGAATGCATCGAGGATCTTCTTGGCCTTGTCATACGCCTCCATGATGCTGTCTGCCTGGACGTTGACGCTGCTCTCGACCTCGCTCCCGTCCTCGTAATAATGTGCGCTGTAGGATACACTCCAGCTTTTCGGTTTCAGTTTTTTCATTGGTTCTCCTTTCCTGGTCGTTGGTGTAAAAAGGGTCGGTCGTTGAGTAAAAAGGGTTGGCCGTTGGGAAAAAGTTGCACAACATGCGACTTTTAAGTTAAAAAAATAGGTAGGTCACAAACTCATTGAAGGGCATGCTATACGATTCCGCCATCTTTTTTATCTCGCCTATCGTCAGTTGATCGCCACCCATATTCAACTTTCTGTAGAGCGTCGACTTAGAAAAACCGCATTTACATGATACCTGCGAGATGTTGGTATCGTGTTCAACGTTAAGCGCTTTGACCCTCTTCAGAACGTTTTTCATGCTGTCACCCCCTTTCCAGAAGTCGCGCAACTCGCGACTACGTGAGGAATAATACCACAGACCTTTTATCATAGTCAAGCATTTTGTCGCAAATTTTATGAAAAAATTTTTTGTGGTGATTTTTTCGTTGCAAAAGTGGGATTTTTTGTTATAATACACATATCAGCAGGAAGGAGGTGATATTGATGAATATCGGAAACAGGATACGAGAAAGAAGGAAACAGCTCGGCATCACCGCGGAAGAAATTGCTGATAAAACGAATATTTCAAGGTCTACAATGTACCGCTACGAACAGGGAGCAATCCAGAACATACCAGCTGTAAATCTGAAAGCTATCGCAGACGTACTGGAGGTATCAATTGATTATCTGTTTGGAAACACCAACAGCACCGATAAGCCGCTGACATTGGATGATGTTATCACACCCTTGAACGAGCCAGTTTTCACATTAGAAGAAAAGAGAATTCTAGAAGTATTCAGGAATATGGATTCAGCTCATAAAACCGAGTTTTTAAAATTGGGTAATTACTGGGAGAAAGAATATCCTGACGATCTGGATATTCATGAAGAAGATCAATAAACACAAAAAGGCCTTGCTAGATGTGCAAGATCCAGCAAGGCCGCGTCCCTCATTCCCCAACGACCAAATCAAGGAGAAAGACCTGAGTATTATACCACTTTCTCCTTGAATATGAAAGGAGAAGTTTATATGGCAAAAGCAGTGAAACGCGGCGGCAAGTGGCGTCTGCGGTCGTACGTGGGCACCGACGCCAGCGGCAAAAAGATTTATCAATCTTTTACCTGCGACACGGAAGCACAATGTTATAAAGCGGAGCGGAACTGGCTGAAGGCCGGCGGCCGGGATCTGGAAGCCGAGGCCGTGAAACCCAAAGGCCCGACCATCGGGGACGCGCTGGAAGCCTACATCGACAAGTGCACCAACAGCCGCACCAAAGTTTACAGCCCGGCGACCATTCGAGGCTACCGCGTCGCTCAGAGGGCGCTTTCGGCCTATCATGACATCCCGATCGCGGACGTAACAATGGACGTCCTGCAGGAAATCGTGGACCAGCGGGCCGAAAACGTGAGGAAAAAGACGATAATCAACGAACTCTACCTGTTGAAGCCCGCTTTGAAGTTAGCCAAGCGGAAAGACCTCGATTTCGACGAGCTTGAGCTTCCTGAGCAGGAAAAGGAAGAGTACATCATCCCCACGGACGAGGAGATCCAGCAGCTGCTCGCCCACTTCCGGGACGACCTCCAGATGCAGATTGTGGTGGCCATGGGTGCCTTCCTCGGCATGCGGCGGTCGGAGATCGCCGGTGCACAGTACGGGGACCTCGATCCGGACACCGGCATCCTGCACATCTGCAGGGCCGTGGTGCCCAACGAGCTTGAAACCTATGTAACAAAGTCCACGAAGACCGCCGCCGGGAAACGGGACATCGCCGTGCCGCCTCAGCTGGTGGAGCTGATCCGGAAACGCTTCAGGAAAGAGGGCCGCATCCCGCAGCCGACCGAGTCCATCACCGGCCTGCTCCCGGCCCAGATTTCCGGGCGGTTTAACCGGGCCAAGGACGCCTTGAAATTCGATTACACGTTCCACGGTCTGAGGCACTACCATGCATCCGTAATGCTCGCCCTGAACATTCCGCAGGCCTATATCGTGGACAATATGGGCCATGCAGATTTCACAATGGTCGAACGCGTATACGGCCAGATCGTCCAGGATAAACGCCGGGCCACCGCCGGGCTGATCAACGCCCACGCCGATACCGTTCTGAAAGGTGAGCAGTACAACTGGAAATAAAAAGAGTCCCGCCTCCATTCGGAAGCGGGATTTCTTGTTTAGGTTTATTCTGTCGGGGTTCTAGCGGGTCATCTTGGTCATCTTTTGGGTCATCTTTTGAGAAAAAATCCTGTTATTTTCACATCAGATTTGATAATTTCGGCCTCAAATCTGTTACAGCACAATAAGAAGAAATCAAACAATAAAAGAAAATCCTGCTATTGCAGGATTCTTCAATGGTGGAGACGAAGGGAATTGAACCCGTCCCATTCCGTGAAAGTCCTGCATTTTCAGCGCTTTGGTCGTCCCTTGGGTCATCTTAGTCCTTATAGGGTTCCTCGTATCCGAGGGCTCTGGTGCTGTCCCCCATGCCGTCGGTGGTGGGATCCTGCACCACGCCGATCATGCCGAGGATCTGCAGCACTGCCTTGGCCAGAGCGAGGATCTCGTTCTGCTCCACCCTTGGCGTGATCCCGGCCATGGCGAGAACCTCATATACGAAGCCCACGATCATGGAGATCATCGACGCCACCCAGATTTTATTTTTAAGTCTGACTTTCCAGTTTATCATTGTTGCGAAATACCTCCTTTTCGAGGTTTTTTATTTTTGCTTCGCACGTTGCGATCCGCTCCGTGTGCCGGTCGAGCTGAGACCGCATGGACCGCAGCTCCACCCGGATATCGTCCACACCGGACATGATCGAACCGAGCTGGGCATCCATCCGGGCATAATCGGCGGCTGACTGGCGCTGGTCTTTGTTGCGGTTAAGTAGCAAAGCACACAAGGCAATCACGGCGGAGGCGATCGAGACCACCATAGGATCGATCTGCATATCTTAATCCTCCGCGACGCGCCACACGCCAAGGAGCGTGAACACGCGTCCGTCCTCGCTGATCAGCGTCGTGGTCTGCGCCAGCTCGGTGGCAGTTTCCTCGGCCGGCTGGATCGGCCGCAGGTAGTCCGTAAACGCGTACCCGGAATAGCCGTCATGAGCCACCAGCCACCAGTTGTCGTCTGTATCGTCCAGCACGTCCACGACGGTGCCGCTGGCCATTTTAGCCAGTACCTTGGCGGCTTTACTGGGGGACTGGCGGAGGTTGAGCTTTCCGGAAGTGGTAACCACTTCCGCCCTGGTCTTCGGGTGTGCAGATGCCACAGCCGCCTCCAGGGCGGTTTTTTCTTCGTCCGGAACCTGGATGTCTTTGTGGATGGCCAGATAGCTCCACTGGCCATTGTACAGGTTTGTCTCCACCACCTTACTGAATGCGCTGGAGGAGTGCAGCACCGTGCCCTCCCCCGTCACCAGGCCAACGTGGTGGACGTCGTCTCCGGAGACTTTAAACGCCAGCATGCCGGCCCGGGCACCCTCGAGGCTCTCCTGCTTCCAGGTCAGGTCTTTCGACTTCCAGAGCCCATTTGTGCCGCTGATCTGGTAGTTTTTGTTTCCGCCGGGGCATGCCCGGATGATCTTTTTGATATAGTTTATACAGTCGTAAGTGCTGTATGGCGTCTCCAGCAAAGATCTGCCATACTCGATCGCCGTTCTAGTGGCAATCATAATCATCAGCTCCTATCCTTACGTCCTCGTCGTGGGCCGCTGTGCAGCACGCGAACATGATTATCCCGATCATGGCCGCCAGCAATAGGAAACACAGTACCATCACAGATCCCTCCCAACACGATCAGTTATTCCGCTTCCTGCATCATGCGGAGCTGGATCTCATCAGCGATCCGGTGCAGCAGCTCCGTCAGCGCCGGCAAGTCCAGCCTTGACAGGTCGATATCACTGGCCTGCATTTTCGCCCTCGTCTAGCATCTTCTGGACGGCGGCCCGCCACCGGGCCGGGACGTCCTCGATGGTCATCAGCCCGGCTTTAATTCGATTGTAATAGATTTTAGCCATAATCATTCCCCCTCGATCAGTTCGGCCAGCTCCACGATGGCATCGTCCTGAGCGGCAAACAGCTCACCCAGCTCCACCATGGCGTCCATAATATCATTGATGTTTACAGCATTGTTTTCTGCACCCGCGGCAGCGTTGTCCAGGCTGGCACGCTCGGCAGGTTTCAGCTTGCGGTTGATCGGAATCACTAATTATCACCGTCCCATAAATCATGATAATAGGAATCCATTCTCTGCAGCAAATTGTAAGAGTTGCCCTTGCTGGCGTGGTTGCGCCATGCCGCATAAGATTCGTCCGCTTTATTTCGTGGAAGATCGCCCCTCTTTGACTTCGCTACCAGTCTTCTTAGCTTCCGCCGTTCGCGCTTCACGTTTTCGGATCGCACCGTCATGATGACCTTGCCCGTCTCCGTCACCTGGTAATGGAAGCCGAGGAAATCGATGCCGTCGGAAAGCGGATAGGTCCGCGTTTTCTTCGGGTTCGTCTCGAATTTCAGACCTTCCAGATATGCCTTGATCCGAAGCATACAGCCCTCGAGATAGGACAGATTATCGCTGATGATCAGGAAATCATCCATGTACCGGATGTATAATTTCGCGTGAAGCTGTTCCTTAACGAAATGATCGAACCTGTCGAGAATAGAAATCCCTGCAATTTGTATCAGCTGATTTCCGGGGTTGTAGCCTTTGTCTCCTTCATACTGCTCGTGCAATATTCGCTCAACGTATTGGTATATGTCCCCGGGCAGCTTCTCCCGGAATAATTCCTCGGTTACTGCATGATCCATGTTCGGGTAATACCCGTGGATGTCGAACTGCGCTACATAGCCACCATGCCCATGCTGTCTATAGTGTCTGCGTAAAAATTCTTTCAGCCGGTTCCTGGCTGCATCGGTTCCTTTTCCTTTTTGACATGCAAAATTATCGTAAATAAAGCTTTTTGACATGATCGGATAAACGGCGTTGTCGTTCAAGCTCCGCTGGAAAACGCGATCCCGGAAAACAATACTGGCAATGTCACGTGGCTTGGGCGATAGTATCTTAAACTGTACCACAGGCCGCGCCTTATAGCTGCCAGTGTGTAATTCTTCGGAGAGTTTCATGGTCCGCTCAAGCCCATTAAGACAGAACGACGCGACGCTGTCTTTCCAGATCACGCCTTTTCGGCATTTCCACATTGAGTCATATAAAGGATCAAAACCGATAACATCTTCTTTACTGATAAAATGATCCGCGTCCATAGTCCATCCGGCTCCTAAAAAAGTCGTGCACATCACGGATTAATTGTTCGCCTGTAAAGGCCGGGGATTCGGCTCCTTGCTCCCAAAGTCTGGCCCGTCTTCTCCTGTGGAGGGACTTTTATGGGCCTTCGGATGGGCACAATCCGGGCACCCACGATTCGCGTTCGTCGCGTTGTTGTTGTTGGCGTTGCCAGTAGTGTTGACATTCCACGTATTATTGGCATTGTTGCGGTTAGCCGAACGCAAACGGCAATTCTGAGGTTACAGCCTACACCCCGTGTTTTTATTTGAACGCTGAATAGCGTTTCAAATCTGACGCTCGCCATGATCGGATCAGATTCCGCGTTTCAATAGCAAGCCCTGCCCAGTAAGCCACCCGTTTCGAGGACAGGTGAAAAATGGATTTCGCGATCTCCATCATAGATAACAATACATTGCACCGAATGGCAGCCCTGTCCTGACACGCGGTCCGCTCCTTCAGGTCTTCTGGACTGTTTACCAGAATGTTGTTGGCGCTCCAACACAGGGTGTGGATGTCGATGGCGGTGTTGATGATCTTATCCGTGAGGGATCGCTGAAAATCCGGGATAAAAACCTTCGGGTTAGCTGTGATCTGGAGCGTGTAACAGCATAGAAAGTGTGCTTTTACGCAGACCTCAAGTTTTCCCTGGGTTCGCTGATTTACTGGTACTGACATATTTTCCTCTCGGCGCCGCGTGGCGGCGCCTGATTAACAAGATTAGCAGATGACGCAAGCCGGGCACCCACGATCCGCGGTCGTCGCGGAGTTGGTGTAGGCGACGCCAGTAGTGTTGACATACCACGTATAAAAGACATAGTAGCGGTTAGCCGAACGCAAACGGCAATCCTGAGGTGATGTTCTCGCGGTATACGCGTACCGGATATGGTTCGCATTTGCACCGGCACTGCCCTGAGCCTGCGGAGCATCGAGCTCGAGCCGT
>Ga0326511_10004226_pt1 | contig 11503 bp, 16 predicted proteins | sample 0_2496_0518_D_FD_203701 | JGI IMG/M metagenome (GOLD analysis project Ga0326511, IMG submission 203701) | Bovine rumen microbial communities from UC Davis, California, United States - 0_2496_0518 | ecosystem: Host-associated > Mammals > Digestive system > Stomach > Rumen | place: USA...
GCTCGCTTCGCTCGCGTCTATATTCCTAACCATGTAAAGAAAGGTTGCATTGCTTCATGTGTCAATTCGTTGTCATAAAATACGCGGTTGTCGCTTAGTGCTGCAATGAAGTCGCTAAAGAAGGGCTTCAAGCGACGCACAAGCAAGCGTTCCTTTCGGTATCTATGCAGCAACGCGTCGCAATATATAAGTTTGCCTTCGTCAATCCGCCTATTGACGTAGAAATAGCCGTTGAAAAACGAAATTTTTAAAGCCGTTCGCTTAATGATCAATTGAACGTATAAAGACGCGTCAGCAGGCGTTTTTCGCGGTTTTAGACCGCTTGCGGCCTTGTATTTGCTTTTATAGATATAGTCGCCGTATGCCGTTCCTTCGAGCAACGCAGCGGCTTTTTTGTTAAAGTCGCCTTCTTCGCTCGGCGTGTTATTTATTTGCTGCAATACGAAAGACCCGTTTCGATAGGTTCTTATGCCTTCCCAATCTTCGGGCGGCGGCGTAATGCCGAAATAGGTAAAGAATGGGTTTCCATAGCCTTCTTTATTGCCTAGCAAAATACAGCGTACTGCGTGCTCGCGCTTGGCGCTGTGCCAAATGTCCAAAAAGTCGTTTACGATGTTTCCGCGATAGCGCCTATATTTTTCGGCCGTCTTCGTGTACTCGTCGAATACGATCGTGTCAACGTCTACGTCGTCGGCGGAACGCACCGCGTCGGGGTTGCTCAACGCGAAAATCTTAATAAACCATTTCCACGGGCTTTTTTTGTTCTTTCGGTAATAGAACGTGTACCCGTTGCGCTTTACGTTGCCGTTCGGGTTGTGGTCTTTGTCGTACAGCGACACGCCGCAGTATTTTTGCAAATCGCGTGAAGCGTAGAAGGTGTCGGCGACTTCTTGCAATTCCTTTTTGAACATGCGCAGCCAAATAGTTTTTTTCCCATGCTTTAAAGCGCGCCTAAACGCTCGCTTCTTGAATGTCCATGTTTTGCCATAGTTGCGGTTGCTATTAACTGCCGTAATGATTCCGTTATACGACAAGACTAGCAAGCCGTCTTTGTCGCCGTAGTGCTTCATACAACTTTGATGTAAACGCCGCGCGCCAACGCGTCGCGAATTTCGTCTTGCGCCGCCGTCGGAATGTCTTCAATTTGCGCGTCGGCCTGCACATAGACCCGTTCGAACGTTGGAAGCGTTCCCAACATGTCGTAATTGGTCGCATTAAGCGTATTCAAATTTTTAATAAACAAGTCGAAATTCGCACCCAAAACGCGCGCTTTCGCTTGCTCGTTTGCAGTAGATTTGTAGCCCACGAAATAAAGCGGATTATTCAATTGCGAAGTGCCCAATATACGCGCGCTGAAAGTGGCCGCGCCGTCGCCTGCACCCAAAAGCGGCGAAGCAGGCGCGCCGCCGCGTGCAAAGTAGTCATTCATAGCGCCGTTTACTGCGCCAATGCCTAGCCTAAGCCGCGCGTTTCCGCTTTTCGCTTCGGACGCTTTCAGCGTGACGTCAAACAAACTTGTAAGCGCCTTCGTATAGCGCGCTATGCGCTGCCCTTCGTCGGCTGTTCGGCTGTTGCCCGTAATGCCAATTTCGAAATTCGCGCTAATGTCCTTTTCGCGATCGCCCTGCCGCACGACTACGCGCACGTCGTCGTTGTCTACGTAAACCGACAAGAAGACGTTGAACGCCTGCGTGTTTCGTTCAAGTTCAAGCCCGCCGTCGAAAGTGCCTAAGTACCATTTGTAATTTACGTCGAGCGTTCCCGTTGGGACACTGAAAGGATTGACGATACGCTGCGGCGCTACCATTGAGAATTGCACGTTTAAGTCCGCGTTGTTTTCAAACTCGGTTTTTGAAGTGAACGTTATAGTTCGCGACGCGTCTATAATCGGCGAAACGGAAGCAGGAAGCAAAAACGCCTTAATTACTTCAACTTTATTGTCTAGCCAAAAACTTGTGCCTGCTTTGTAAATGCCCGCGACGAATTTAGTAGCAAGGGCAACGACGTTATGCTGCCCGTACGCGGTTGTGTATGCCGCCATTATGTCGGAAAGGTTGCAAATAAACGCTTCCGTTGAAGTTACTAGCGTGCTTTGATCTATGGATTGAGCGCGCACGACATTTGCCAAAACGACGACGCACACCTGCGAAGGCGTCAAATAGCCTAAGCCTTCGCCTAAGCCTTCCAACCTTACAAGTTTAGTGTCGCCTACTGCGTCTACGCTCACGCTTTCCACGTTGTCGTAGTCGCCTTGCGAAATATTCAAATTGCAACGCTTAACGCGAATTATGGGGAAAGTTGCCCGTATATAGTAAGTCGCCCAATAGTCGAGCCGAAGCGCGTATACATACATGTCCGAAAAAGCGGAAACATCGACTACTTTATAGGCGCGGAAATACGACGCGTCGGCTGCGTCCGTCTCTATGCAATAAGTGACAGCCTGCCGCCCTGCCGAAATGGAAAGACGCAAAGAAGCATTTCCGTCGATTCGGTAGTTGCTAATCGAAAGCGTTTCGCTTCTAAAAGGTTCGATTGCTTCAAGGTAGGAAAGACGGCTTGAAAATACGTAATAGTCATTGCTTCCTTCGTTGGGCATGAATCCGTTGTAAAGTCTCAATTCGCGCATATCAATACACCCCCATAAACAGCGGCTTAAATTCTTCAAGCGCGGCTTCGATGATCAAGAAGGCTTTTTTATTAAGCGCTTCGATGATTCGCAAATTTTCGTCTACGCTTACGTTTTCTTTATGTTCCAACGTGTCGGCGTGCGCGTTGGTGTCGGCGCTGCCTTCCATATGAGAAAGCGCGGACGGGGTAGCGGTTGCAACATCATACGGCAAGTCGGTGTTGCGTCCGTCGGTGCTGTTTTCGCTGTGCATTGCCCCATAGTCGCGCTTTTCATAGTGCCACTTCGTCGGAAGTTTAAGCGCGTCTTGGCTATTCGCTAGCGCTTCCAATTTCGCGGCGTATGCAGGGCAAACGATAGCGGCTTTATTTTCTAGCCTAACGGAAAATAATTCTTCCGTCTCAAAGCCGATTTCCAAACCCGCGAAACGACCGACAAAAAGCCCTTCGAAATCGTCCCCCAATAAAGCGAAAGAAGACGACGGCAACGCGCCGCCGCCTTTCACATAGTCATATAAAGTTTCAGTATATAAAGCCATGTTATACCCGCCTTTCTTTATTGTGCTCGTCTTTGATTTCTTCGCGCTTGTCTTCGCCTTCGGTTTGGCTGTGCTGAACGGCGTCTTGCGTATTCTTCAATCCATCTTTCAGCGTATTAGCCGCGTCGGTGATTTCTTCGACGCCAATTTTGCCGTCCTTCTTCGCCGACTTGTACCAATTCAGCAAAGGCACGACGATAAACGAAATAAGCGCACCAATAATCGTAATAATTAAAGATATGGTTTGCAGCACTTCGTTTGTTTGGGCAGCAGTTCCCGCCGCGCTTAGGGCAGTACCAACGCCGCCCGCAATTAGTTCGTTTTTCATAAGCATTTACCGCCTTATTGCGCAAGATTATCACTTAATAAGAAAGTAATTTCATATCTAATAAAGTAGTCAGTTTCTTTTGCTAATGCTTTAACGTCATTAGTTTCAAAATATATTATGCCTCTTCCTTTGGCAAGATAACCCCTAATTGTTGTGTTTGCTTCCGCTGAAATAACGGCTGTAAGATTTCTTGCGTCTAATAAATCTACATTATTAATTCTTGTTGGGTATATTCTCGCGCCAATTTCCGTTGGTATATTAAATTGTCCTAATGATAAATAATCGCTCGTATATTCGGTTGCTAAATTAATTTTCATAAAAACAACCAATGTTAATTTATTACCATTTTTAACAGCACCAGCATAAATTGTCGTTTTTGTTACATTGGCAACTTCGTTATTGGTAAAGCTATAACCCGTCATATTTTCAATAATGCTGTTTGCGGTAAAGTTTCCGTTAATGTTTACATTGCCATTGAAAAGCGCGCCCGCGTCCAATTGTTCGCCGTTGGTAAGCGTCAAAATCAAATGCCCGTTTACAATGGCGGCGCTTTCCACGCTTTCGCCCTGCTGCAACGTGATCGCGTCGCTTTCGATTTCGCTGCCGTCATCGAAGACAATGCTAAAAGTTAGCGTTGCGTCGCCTTTCTTGTTGACTTTGAATGACGAAGCCGAAGCGCCTTTAAGCGCTGCTTCGACTTTTTTAAGCCATTCAAGCAAGGTCGGTTTATCGTCGAATGACGAAATAATGCTTTCTTTGTTAATCATTTATATTGTTTCCTTTCTCAACGTCGTTTACGTCGATGTCTACGGGCGAAGTTTCGTCTTCGCCGTCTAGGTAAATTTCTTCCATGCTGCCGTTGTACTTCATTTCGAACGGCAACGCGTAAGTCTTCATTTGCTTATTGAATGTATCAATTAGCAAATAAATATAGTCGGTTGCTTGTCCCAGCGTAGCGTTTACTTCGGCGCTTTGGATACGCTCGCGCTTGTCTTTGTTGCTCGTCAAAATGCCTAATTTGGTAAGCAATAGGTCGCGTTCCGCGTCGCGCGCTTCGGCGAAGTCGGAAACTAGGAACTGCGGCGTAATGTTGATTGCCTTTAAGCCCTCGCTAAGTTCGGGCGATACGATTATTGCCGCCTGCCCCAATTCCTTTTGCTCCACGGCTTGCTTGAACGATAGGCGCAAATCGTCGTCTTTGCAAACGACGACGAAAGGCGTTTTGCATGCTTCCAAATTTTGGCGCATTGCAACGTCGCAATTCGTCATAAAGTCGGTCGTTTCCTTAATCATCGACGCAAGGACGAATCCGAATGGGTACGCTTTAATCAAGTAAGCCCCGTCGGGGTTTCCGTCATATGACGCTTCGCGGGTTAGCGTGCGCCCGTTCGCGGTTACAAGCACAAGGCTAGTCGGGTTGCCTAATTCGTTCAGCCCTTCCCCGTAGACGTAATACCATTTTTCCGTGATCTTGTCGAAGCCCACGCCGCCGCGCTCAATCAAGGCGCGTTTAGCAAAGGCTTCTTCGACAAATGAAATTTCTTGTCCGTCGGTGCGGCGTATGGCTATTTCATTCGCAAGCAGGTTTTCGTATTCGTCGAAACGGGAAAAGACCCCGTAGGGCAGACGACGCCCTGCGGGGTTTAGGTCGCGAATTTTCACGGCGTTGTTTTTAGCCATTTTCCGCGCCTTCCTTCCCTTTATGCGGCGTTGGCGAGAAGCGACGCTTTGGCGGCCGCGACAGCCTTAGAAACGTCGAGTTTGAACGCCTTGAAAAGTTGGTTGTAGAAATAAATGCGGTCAGTAGTCAAGTAGTGGTTAGTGTATAGCCCCTTGCCGATTTTGTCCTGCGAATACTCGAATAGACGAGTTCCGCGGCCGAGCGCTTTGCGGTCGTACACAAGCAACTTGCTTTCGTCCCCGTCTTTGTCGTAAGGCAGCACGACGAGTTTTCCAAAAAGTTCTTCTTTGGAAAGGTTGAAGACGTTCGCGAGTTCGGTAACGTCGACCAAATTAAGGACGCTTTCGGAAATCGCAATACGCACGTCTTCGACGGGTGTAGCGTGGGCATAAGGCACGCCGCCGTACTGGTTAGTCGCTTTGATCGCGTTATACATCTCACGGGCGCAATAGATGATTCCTTTCGCGTTCGCGGGAACTTGCCCGCCGAAAAGGGTAGCGGACATGTCAACGCCGACGTCGGCGTTCGCGATAATGTCGCGCTCTTTCTTGTAATCATAGAAGCCTTCGCCTTCGGTAAGCGTGCCGATGATTTGCGAAACGACTTCTTCGAAGCCTACGCCTTTATTCGCAATGATCGTGCGAATGTCGGTAATGCGGGTCGAAGTCTCAAACTGCGCCTTTTCCCAATTGTTGAAATACTTAACGTATAAAGTCGGGTCGACGGGTTTAAGGTCGGGCGCGCCAGTGTTTACGAAGTCTTGCTTTTCGGCCATCGCAATAACCGCTTCTTCGATAACGCTGCCGTCGGTAACGTCGTATTCGTAGAAGGCGTCGTTAATGCGATTGCTCGAAGCGGCCGCGCGGATATTTTGCGAAGCAATGGTTTCGACTAAGCCGTAAACTTCGTTTTCCAAAAGCGGGAATTTGCCGCTTCCCGTGAGCGTAGTAATGTCGATTGTGGTAACTTCAGCCATAAATAATTGATTCCTTTCGTTTTACCATTTCTTATTTTGCATTTGCCGCTTTTCGTTCATTCGTTCTATGAACGTCGGCGCGGCGGGTGCTTTTTCTTCCCCTGCCGAAAGTTGTTTAATCACTTCATCACGCGCTTTTAACCTTTGCTCGTAGACTTCGCTTTGCTTGTTAAGCCTTTCTTCGTAGGTATCGCGAATCGTAGAGCCGATTTTTTCCGCGTCATCTTCGCGCTGCTTCAATTCTTCTTCTTTCTTTTGCAATTCACCTTCTTTCTTTTGCAATTCGTCTTCTTTTGCTTTTAGGTTTTCTTCAAGTGCCTTCAATTCTTCTTCGCTCATAAATCAACCTTTCTATATTCAATTAAAGCAAAGCCCGTGAAACAATGCAAATGTTCCACGGGCTAAGGGTATACATAGGCGTTGCGCAATGTGGCGGGCATACATGCAATTTATAGGCTTAGGCGGCGGCTCTTCAAGCGCGGGCGACTGCCCGTAATTCGCTAGTTATATCAACCTTCGCTTTTGCCTGCCGTTGGACGCTTTCGGCGTTTCCCCAACGGACGCGCTATTGATCGCGCTGCCTTAGTATCAAATTAGAATGGCAGGCCGTCGTCGTTTGGGTCGCCTTTCGCGAAAATGGGCTTTTCGGTTTTCGCGCCTTCGTTCGCTTTGGCTTCCTGCTGCGGCTTGCTGTCGGTGAATAGCGGAACGGACAAACGCGCCGTTTTTCCGCTTTCGTCAATCATGGACGCGTAAGCATGTTTTTTGTCTATTTCAAGCGTTACAGGGCAAGTTATTTTTATTTCCTTGCCTTCGATAGTCGCCGCAATTATCAAGTTAAGCCATTTTCCATTTTTAGAAATGCGGCTTCCGTAGATGTGCCCTAATTCGTTCTTGCTTTTGTTTTCCATAGTTCAATTATTCCCTTCGCTATTATCTTCGTTTTCGTCTTCGTCGGGTAGCCATTCGCTAAAGTCGAAATCTTCCCCGCTGTCGGCGTCGCCGCTTCCGAAGGTCTCACCTTGCACGAAAGCGCCCTTTTTCTTTTTCGGCGCGCCTTTGTCTCTGCCCGGTCGCGGATACTTTTCATGCAAATATGTCGCTAAGGCAGTAAGTGCCGCTTCTTGTTTGAATGGGTCGCTAATTGCTTCAACGATTTCATTCGCCTTGTCGTAATGATCAATAAAGCCTTTGAAGCGAATGTTGACTATCTTAGAAACGGCGGCTTTGTACGATTTGCTAGACGCCTGCGCCGCGATTTTTCGCCCTTTCGTTATGCTGTGAGCAGTAACCGCTTGTATATATTCGACTTCCTGCGACGGCTTGTAATCCGCGCCGAAGCGCTGCTTTGCCCTAGCGATCTTATAAAGAAGTTCCTGCGGGCTTTGCTGCGCCTTTTCGCCGCCTGCTTGGTATTCCTTAACGCCGCGGCTGCGTTGCACTTCTTCGTAGAAACGCAACTTATTTTTGAAAATGTCGTATTGCTTGCGGTACTGCTCGGCTGTCCAATTATTTGCCTTCATAATCGTTTGCCGCATTTCCTTTTTAGTAATGGGCGCGCCGTCTCTAATTATCGCCATTTTTATTTGTTCCTTTCTTGATTAGCAAGGCTTTGTTCTTCCCAAAGCCGCGCTTCTTCTTCACAAAATAGTATTTCTTCGTCGCTAAGTGTTTCGTCATTTTGTAGAAATTCATTCATTTCTTCTACCTTTCTTGCAGGTAACTAATACCTGCGTAATTAGTATATGCAAGTCGTTCGTCGGTGTCTAATGGCGCCAATTCTTCGCGCGCTAGGTACTTTTCGACGGGCAACAATACCTTGCCGCCCTTCACGTTCATTGCGCAAAGCACCAAATACTTTTGTCCGTATGCTATTTTCGCGTCGATCAACTTCAACGTCGGCTTGCCGTTCTTCTTGTATTTTTGCTTTTTCTTCAAAGCCGCTACTACGGCGGACGTCGTAACGCCTTTGCTATGAATTTCGAACGCGCTGCGTTCAATAGTTCCGTCTTCATTCGCTTTCTCAATGTCAATTGTCCCGTCCTTATTGATTCTTTCAATGTCTATGTATGTCTTAGGCGCAATATACTTAACGGCTACACATTCCGCTTCCAATTTAAGACCGCCTAGCGTGTACGCGTCGGCTTTATCGTAGGAAGCAAACGCGTGGATACTATCCGTGTCGATGTAAACGAATCGCTTAGACATTTCAGCGCCTTTGCAAACTATGCGGATATTCGAAAGGATATACACGCGCGCCGTAGCCGTCACAAGTGCGCCGACTGCGACGTTCATAGCGCTTTTTTCGCTTACTTCCGTTTTATCGACGACGAAGTGAATCGCGCCCGTTGCTTCGTTCAATTCGTAATGGCCGTTCACGCGCTCCAAACGCTCGCTTAACTTGCCGTAACTGCTGTTGAGTTTTAGTTTCGTGCAGGCTTGCAAAGTGACGTTTTTGTCCTTCTTCGCCTGCGCCTTCAACGCATAGTTTTCTTCGACGAAGGGCGCGTATGCCTTCTTGCCTTTCCGCCAAAGCAGCACTTCGTCAATTTCATATTCTACGTCGTCGTACCAATTCAGCATTTCGTCAAATTCCCGCTTAAACATCAAGTGCAGGCCGTTTTCGTCGATAATGTCCACGTACTTTTTCTTGAATGGGTCGTACCACATACCCAAGAAGCCCTTTTTGACGACGCCGCTTACGCTTTTCAGCATATAGACGGCTTCGAATTTGTCCTTGTCCTTTCGGGCTTCGTATTCTTCATACGTAAGCGTGAAGGGCACGCCAATTAAATCGTTGATAATTGACATGCTGTAAGGGTACTCGCTGTTGACGTCGTAGCGCTTCATCGTTTCGCCCATTTTGGAAGCGGTTAGAAGCAGCCCGCAGTAGCGCGGATTGACGAAGGAAATGCCGCCGCGATACAAGAAGTTTTTGCGCAAAAATTCGTCTTGCTCAATGGTTAGCGGGTGTTCCTTTTGATACGCTTCGTTGCGGTATTTGGGCCGCTTGTTTGGGTACATGGAACGCAGCAATTCGCGCTTCGCGAACCCGCCCGCCGTCATAAGGTTTGTTTCAGGGCCGAATATATGACATTCGCCTTTGCTTTGCTCTTCGATTGTCGCGTTGAACTTCTTAACGGCGAAGTACAAGCCTTGAACGTCAACGCGGCAATAGTCTATTTCTTCGTTAGTTAAGTTGTCCGTATTGACGGCTTGATATTCCATTGTCAACTTTCGAAGCGGGTTGTCGTCGTTGTCGCGCACGTCTAAGTCTTCCAATACTCGACGAAGACCGCCCACGAGCAATTTCATAAAGTCGTGAATTTCGACCGCATGACAATAATTGTGCCGATCGCTGTTGCGATACGGAAACCACAATTTGTAAGAATATCGCGCGCCCATGTCATTATGGATGCTTTCGTACGTATAGGGCTGTCCCTTGCTGTAGCCTTTTCCGCTGCCCTTTTCGGCGTATTCGTGCCGCTTCCATTTGTCCTTGCCTTTGGCTAGCACTTCGTAGTCGATTTGAGCAAAGTCAAAGGTCGAATTATAGACCCAGCCGAACTTGTAGCCGCAAAAGCAGCAATAAGTAAGGTAAGTTTCGAAGTCGTTAGTCATAAAGAAGCCATTCAATTCGTCGTAGGCCTGCCATGCCCACGTTATATTGCTCAAATGGGCGCGGCGCTGCTCGGTGTCCATTTTCCGCAACTTACGCGCTAATTTCTTCGTATCAAGAATTTTGCCGTCGAAATAAACCTGCGTTTCGGTGTCCATTGCGAAAGTGCACGCCTTGACGGGCTTTTGCCAATCGTGCCCGCGTTCGGTGATTATCCAAACATTATTTTCAAGTTGCGTCCTTTCGTATTCCATTTCTCAAAACCCCAAAACCAAATTTTCAAGACTTTCTTTCATTGCGTCTATAGTTTCGTACATGTCAATTGCGAAGCGCTCATAATAGCCCGTCGGCGTTTCGATTATGAACTTGTACTTGCCGACTGCTTCAAGCGTTTCACGGCAGCCGCAAACGCGCCCTTTTACGATGTTCGCCCCGTAGTCTTCGGGCTTCATAACGAATATATAAACTTCGCTATTCAGTTTGATATTTTTCGTTTCCATTATTCCGTAACCTTCCTTGCGAGTTTGACGTATTGACGCAAAACGCGATTTTTCACCGCTTCTATGCTTTCGTTTAGATAAACGGGGACGCGCCTGTGCCATGTAAAGCCTTTCCGTTTCCTGCCGTTATAGCAACTGAAAACTAGAACGATAGCGCAAACCGCGCCGCGATCTTCCTGCGCGTTGGTCGCGTGCTGCAATTTCAACTCGAACGAATAATTTGCCACACGTGCAAGGGCGGTGTCGATGACGGGTATGTAATTACATTTCACATCGAAGACGAAGCGCGCGGACAGCGGGGCGGGCATGCCCATTTTTGAGCATTCCGCGAAGTGCAGGCAGTCGCGGCAGCGCTTGACTTGCCGAACGAAGGAAGCGCAAAACGGCATGGCGTTCTTCCACATAATGCCGTAGGCGCTGTTTAGTTGTTGCTTTTCTTTAAGTGTTTTCATTGTTTGCCTTTTCCTTGTCGCCGCTGTTCAAGGCACAGCGGCGGAAGCCTTTAGCGTTTATTGCGGGTAATATTCAACGCACAAGTTGCCATGCCTAACGCCGCCGTAGATGACTGCGGCGCTTCCATATTTGCGCGGCCTTCCCCATTGCAACGACTGCTTGTACTCGCGATATGCGCGGCCTTGCATTTGCTTAGTTACCGCTTCGCCTTTCTTGTAGTCGCCGCTTTCAACGCCAAAGCCGCACATATAAGTAACGTTCGGCTCACATTCTTCGGCAATGAAGCGGCTGAAAACGTCGCGGCTAACTTCTTCATTGCTAATTTTGTAAACATATTTACCCATGCTTACTTTTTCCTTTCCCGCTCGCGTTTCTTCCTTCGGGCTTGCGACCGACAACGGCACGTTTAGGAAAGGGCATAAAGCCCTTATTTGCCGCAATTGGCAAAAACAATAAGTTTATTGTCTTGTATTCCGAAATTTTCGACTTTGGCGTGTTCAAACATAACAACGGCGTATTTGTTGCCTTTCGTGTATGTTTGAGAACTAATAAACGCGTTGCTGTAATGAATTACAACATGTGTGCCTTTCGCAAGTTTGTTAAGCAAAGTTATTAGTTGCATGTTCTATTTTCCTTTCGGCTTTAGGCCGTGTATGCCTTGCGGCGCTTTCAGTTTATAACGCGTCGCGCGCTGTCAATATATGAAAGCGCTTACACGCCGCAAATCTTGTGCGCGCTGCACAAATCAACCGCGAGCGAAGCGAGCGCCAACGCAGCCGCAA
>Ga0326511_10004229_pt1 | contig 11500 bp, 20 predicted proteins | sample 0_2496_0518_D_FD_203701 | JGI IMG/M metagenome (GOLD analysis project Ga0326511, IMG submission 203701) | Bovine rumen microbial communities from UC Davis, California, United States - 0_2496_0518 | ecosystem: Host-associated > Mammals > Digestive system > Stomach > Rumen | place: USA...
CAGATTGAAAAGGTCACTTCCGTCAGATACAAGTTTGCCACGGATAGATATATTTTCAGATTTTAGAACTACATTGCCATTAAGGTTAATCAATTCATTAACTCTAGCAAATTGGTCAACTTCGATGATTTTGTCATAGTGTATGCAAGGTCTTGCAAAATCAATGTCATGACGGCAAATAATATTGCCATCTTCATCAATGACGGCATATTTGCTTTCATCTTTATTGCTCAACTCAACGTTGAACAATTCAAGTTTTGAGCCATTCTGTCTAATAGGTTCAAGTTTGCAAATGTCTTTAAATGTTAACTTATCCATATTCTTATTTTTTTAATCGTTTAACTTTTTGTTTACGATGCAAAGATAAACAAAAAAGTTGAATATTCCAAGCAGAACATTCAACTTTTAACATTTATTAACAATTATCTATCAACTTCAATGTAATAAAAATTGCCGTGCTCAGTTAGACGCAAATCCAACTTGTTTTTCTTGCCCTTGCACTTTGCTTTAACTGATTCACGCAAATGCTTGCAGCACTCCTTGTCATAGGCAATATATTCAACAATATTACCATAAGTAACATGGTAGTTGGCAAAGTTCTCCAATGGTGTGCGAGACTTCTCGTTAAAAAGTTTCTCAAATGAGAAATACTCTCGGCAAGGTTTTGCAAACATTACAAACCTTACATTTATATTACTTGGAAGAAAATTCCCAACATACATACCAAAAGCGATTGGACGTTCGTCAACTTGATAATATTTCTTACCAAGTTCCTTTATCAATTCGGAGAATGCCATTGAAAGACGTTCAACATCCCACTTGCCCAGTCCTTCAATTTTCTTGAACCCCAAATCAAGGGTAAAGTCAATATAATCATTTGGGAAAGGATTTGCGCCAAAAGGACGCGCACCATGTCCGACAACTGAAATTGGCAAGGTTATTTCAATAGACTTCTTGCCTTTGTTTTCTTTAAGGCAATTTTTTATGTACTTGCTAACATAATTGTTGGCATCCTTAATCTTGAAATTCTTGTTACTAGTTGTGATGTTACCAGTCATATCCTTATTGTTTTTAATTGTTAAACATTTTGTTTTTATTTACAATGCAAAGATAAAGAAAAAACTTGAAAACTCCAAATGAATTTTCAAGTTTTAACATTTATTAACAAATCATCAGATATTCATTAACCAGTTTCAAATTTTTCGTAATGAAATCATTACATTCGTCTATCGTATGAAATGCGATTGTTGTTCTTTGGTTGATATAAGGAATTATAAGAATTTTGTTGCTGACATTGCAAAACGAAAACTTTGCTTTGCTGGTATCGCTCCATTCTTCCTCAGTTATCAAGCCGCCATATTCGCCACTACGCAAAATTTCATAGATGGCTTTTTCAGCATTTATCTTCTTATTGAAGATTTCATCTGAATTCTTTTTAATCGTTTTCATTGTTTTCTTTGCCTAAATGTTTGCAAAATTCAATATATTCATTGGCATCAGGACCAATATCATTCCAATGCTTTATTTCTTCCCAGTCTTTATCTAATTGTTCTTGGGGAGTTGCCTTGAAATATTTTTCTAATGATTCCGATATTGTTTTCTCCATTTTATCATCGGCAATTTATCTGTTTGACGATATACTTGTAACTTGATTCTTCATTGACTTTCAAAGTGATAATCAAAGTTTCGCCATCAACATCAAGAATAAGGTCTTTATAGTTTCCACCTCTAAAGTATGTTGAATTCTGCAAATTGACGATTTTCACATTGGAATCCTTATCAACCAATTCCGCATTAGACGGATTGCAGCCTTTTAAAATCAAAGGAATCGTATTGTAGTCAACAATAAGCACATTGAGCAATCCATTTTTAATATGATTTATTTCCATCATTCTTCTGTATTTTTTACGTCTTTAATTACTATTTCAAAATCTCTCTCCAATTCTTCAATATTAAATTCTGAGAATGTTGAAAGATTAAAACTTTCTGTTCTGATTTCGTTTGTCTGCTGCTGCAAAAACGACTTCAAAGTTGTTAATTCTCGCTTGCTTGCAATAGTTGCTCCGTCAATATAAAAAGTGACGTTGACTTGCAATGGAGATAAATAATTACGCACATAATTATTTTTCTCACACGGAATCTTAGTGACGAAATTTCCAAGATTTTCATCGAAATATCCTGCGACAGAATAGACAGCCGTAATGTCTTTATCTCCGTAAGGATTATTCTCATAGTTTTCATTCATCTTTTTCAAGATTGGACGAGCATTGATAATCGCCTTTAATGAATGAATATTCTCTTTATCAACAATGGTAATATTTGCCATAATTATTTTTTTTAATTGTTAATATTATTTTTATTTACGATGCAAAGATAGGAATAAAAATCGAGAAATCCAAATGAACTTCCCGATTTTTAAGGTTATTTAACATTTGACAAGGCTTCTTGCGTCTTGACGATAATTTCATAACTTTTTCCCGATTTCTCGCTATCCTTATATGCTTTCTTTATCAGTTCCTCGCCAGTGCCATAGAAGCAACCGACTTTCCACATATTGTTCGAACGAGTCCAAGTGAAATAACGACCGCTACTCCAAGAGTTTTTATATACGGCATAATCTTTATCAAATCTTATCTCAGCATCACCACCAATTTCGGCACGACCAGAAACCACAACCCAACCAGAAATGCGAGCCTTATCATAAACGGCAACGTTATCACAAAGAGTTGCATATTCATAAATTTCGGCATTGCCACCAATACGAACGTTACCAGAAATCTCAGCATCGCCATAAATTTTAGCACTAAAACCAACATTGGCATGACCTTTAACTCTAGCACAACCATAAACTTTGACGAAATGGTAAATGTCAGCATTGCCACTAATTTCAGCATCGTCAAAAATTTCTACATTGTCATAAATTCGAGCATGGTCATAAATTCGGGCATGACCATAAGCCAAAGCCTCGTCACAAACCCAAGCATCGTAAAAGACTTTGGCACTCTCATAAACTTTAGCCTCATTACGAACCCAACATTCATCCTTTTGCGACAAATTGGATTCGGACTCAATCCAACCGCCCAATTCGTCTTTTTTGACGGCACCAAAATCCTTGATAGCCTTGATTCTATGAAGAATATGACCATTAAACTCCATAGTTTCATCGGTCAAAATGTACTTTTTTTCTTCCATATTAATATTATTTTAATTGTTAATTATTTGTTTGTTTTGATATTGCAAAGATAAAACAAAAAATCGAGAAATCCAAATGAACTCCCCGATTTTAACATTATTTAACATCTGAAATATCTGTCAATTTAAAATATTTCAAAACGTTTTTATATTCAAAGTAATGCCTTTTTGTTATATACCATGCGAAAAGGCGATAACTAAAAGAATCCTTATTTGAAACTTTATATGCGTTCAATAGTCCTTGCATTTTATCAATTTCTGTTTTGCAAGCCAATGCTCGTTTTCTCGTTCGATTAAACTTGTAGTTCAGAAATTCTAAAGTGTCCCAAAAAGGTATTATTTCGGTTCTGCTAAGTTTATCTTCTATTTTCCAAAAACGTAAATATATCTCGCATTTAGTTACTTGACCAAATTTATTCGCTGAATAGCCATACTCGAAATATGGCTGAATAGAATTAAATGTTAGCCATGATGGTAATGTAAGAGTTCTTCTCAAACCAGTTTTATAAATAGAAACTTCTGTTTCGCAAACATTACTATTTAATGCAGATGTAAATTTATTATCTTCATCTTCGTTAATGTATCTATCTAAATCTTTATCATTTATAGATTTAAAGTAGCAATACCGCCAATAATCACTTATAAAAGAGTTGCCTCTTTCGCTACCAAAAGGGTCTTCATTCCAGAAATGCAATTTGCCGAATTTGCAATCAGCACTACAAACATAAACTTCCTTTTCAGACACTTCACTGCAACTAACGTGTTCTGAAAGTGTTTCCATTTTTCTTTTCTCACCCGATTTAATTAATGGCTGACCGCAATATGGGCAGAACATTGTATCTTCATATTTTTCGGGGTCGCTATTATAGATTGCCAAAGCCGTTTCCAATGCTTTTTCTTGCATTGCATTCCTTTTTGGCTGAGTGATAAACCATTTCATAATTACAAATTTATTAATAAGTTAACTATTTGGTTATTTCTTTTCTTAATTGCCTCTAAAAAAGATTTACTATAATCTGATGGCAAATCATTTATCGTAGCATGACCATCTTTTAATTCTGAGAAAATTTGTCTAACCATTTGAGTAAATTGGTCAATAAATGCGGATGGAATAATTAAAAAAACATGATTTTCCAAACAAAATATTTCTTTATTTTCATCGCATTCTTCAAGTTTTCTCTTTGCCATTTTCAGACGTTTATATTGGTAAGGTATCTTTTTATTATGGGTACTATTTCCTAAGTCGCAATACCAATTTACACCATATTTATCACTATAAAGATGTACAACATTATAAGTGGTGTCTAAACGGCTATAAAAGCATTTCAAAAGAAAATTCAAACAACGAGAAGAATCCCATTTCAGTTTCTTTATCTTATTGTTAACCTTTTCAATTTCTTTTTCGGAAATTTCAAAATAAAATTCATTCGTCGAAATTTCTGATGGAATACCAACACTATGTCGGTATTCCATTGTATCTAAATTCATTATAATGTACGGCATACTAAATGATGTAAATTTTTATCGTTTCATTTTCATAGAAAAAATTGTCAAGCAATTCGTTAACAATCTCATCGCACTCATCTTGCGAAATGTTATGGGTGTTAATAAGCATATCCTTAATATTACCCATATTTTCAAAGTCAATTACAATTTCCATATTTTTATTTGTTTATTTGTTTCATAAGCCATCTGTTACTCAAATCAATAATTTTATTAACAAATTCTTGATTTTGTGGTATCAGTTGAACGTTAGTATGATATTTGTTATAATCTTTATGCCCATAAGACGGACTACAAAAATATAATCTAGTAAATCCAACCATCGGCAATTTGGTATAGTTACTATACCCACGTTTCATTTCATTGAATAACTGCTTAAAGACGAATTCTTTTGCACCTATAATATCTTCTTCGCATACGCGATGTCGCCCCTTTGCAAATGCAACAGACAGATAAGCATTATCCTTATACTTCTTTGCACAAGCGGATTGGCGAATCAAATTATAAACGCTATCCAAATTGAGGATATGCGCATAATAGTACATCTTAGTTAAGTCGCAATTCTTGATTGCGTTTCTTATCTCAGTCTTTTTAATTTTTTTCATAATGTATATTGTTTTGTTTGATAGTGCAAAGATAGAAAGAAAAATCGAGAAATCCAAATGAATCTCTCGATTTTAACATTATTTAACATTTGTCATAGTTATTCAAAATAAATTACATTAAACCTAATTTTTATTATTTCTCCGTCTATTGACAAGATGTCGGCAAAATAATATGGGTGCTCTTTCATTAAGGCAACAATATTATTTTCGGGTAATGACTTGCTAATTGTATATTTTGTTCCCAATATACCAAGCAAATTTTGGCAAAGTATTGATTCTGTGAATCCAAGGTCTTTGCCAATGAACTCATCTTTATTCACTTCATAAGTGATACTATATTCTTTCATAATTGTTATTATTTTTTTGTTTACAATGCAAAGATAAACAAAAAAGTTGAAGAATCCAAATGAATCCCTCAACTTTAACATTTATTAACAATTAAAAGACAGATTACTTCTTTATTCGGTCAGCATCGTGAATGTATATGTCTTGATGTATAACGGCAATGGTATCAGTCTTTATAACCATATCATTCTTATTAGCGTTTAATTCCTTTTGCCTTTCCCAAAAAGGTACGGATAAAAAATATCCAGCCCAAAACGCAAATATTATGGCAGCACCATAGCAGTCTTTACAATAACACAAAAAAGTTATGCCAAGTGAAATTATGCCTATTATTGTAAATGCGGTCATTATAGTTACTTTTTATTCATTCAACAATTTATCTCGCAAAAGATGCGAAATTGCAATTCGTACATCACTATCATTGTAATGCCAATGACTACATTCTTTTATATCGTCAATTATTTGTTCTTTATAATTATCCCAAATTTCTTCGGCATCATCATCCCCTACGATACTAGTTATAATACGCAAGAAATCTGCATGAATTGTCATTGAATATGTAGCATCATCCAAATATTTAATGAAATCAGCGGTCTCACCTGATATAATAAGACCTTCTTCATTTGTAAGAAGCAAAGAATTGTTTATAATTTCAAATTTGACAATTTTTCCCAAGTCTGGATGATGATATGGGTGCGACACCAATAGTCTATCATTAATGTTATATAGGTTATCTTTCTCCAATATAGTATTCAAACGTAAAAATTCCTCGTCATCAAGAAGGCAAGACAAAACTTTTAAAACCTCGCCAAATTCCATATCACCGCAGTTAACTTCACACCCGATTTCCGACTGAATGTATATAACCTTGCCTTCAGACAAATGTATCTCATCCAAACGTGCAATGTCACCATTGCGCAAAATAACATCGACAAGAATATTCCATTTGTTATCCACCGCATTGGTAAGGAACTCCTTTATTCTACCCTCGGCTTCTTTGTCAAGAGCAGCATGTTTTTGTGATAAATCATTAATGTATTTTTCCATATTTTTTAATTATTAATTATTGTTTTTTATTTACAAGGGCAAAGGTAAAACTTTTTCTTGAATTATACAAATCATTTTAGTTAAAAAATGTTAAGAGAGATACCATACTTGTTATGCCGTTGGTATCTCTCCAACATTTATCTATAATGAACAAAGTTCCTTTGCTTGGTCGATGTATTCAAGTATTGTTATATAGACAAACCTTTCAGAATCGGTATCAAAAAAATTGATGTTCATCCATTCATCAATATCATTATTTTCATAGTCTTTCATAAAGGCTTCTATTATGTGGTTATCTTTGTTGTAACGCACACCAAATATAGCGCAGTTAATATACTTATCATACCTTGATTTAACAACACCCCATTCACAATTAGTATAAGCAAAGTCCAAAACTTCCGTGTCCTCTCTATCAAGATTTAATTCGTGCGCATAAATTGCACGAATGTCTATTACCTTGTCAAACTCCATAATTGCCTTTCTTGCTCTTTTTTCCAAGTCGTCATTAAGATTTGCAATAGTGCGGTAATACTCATTAGCATAATCTCTGTTTGTCATAATTATATGTTTTTAATTGTTAATATCATTGTTAAATTGAAGCGAGAAATTTCGTTCAAAATCATCAGCATCTATCACCTGCTTATCTGTACCCTCCCAATCACATTCGGGGCAAGAAAAGTCTAAAAGTGCGGTATCATAATTGTAATTGTATTCGCCTTGTTCAAAGACGTGACCGCATTTAGGACAAATAAAACTTTCTTCCATATTCTTATATGTTTTTAATTATTAATTAAATGTTGTTTCTTGTTTACATTTGCAAAGTAACAAAGAAAAATTCTATCCACCAAATATTTTTTGTTAACAAATGTTAAAAACAAATCTTTTTTACTAAATAAAAAATCCTTGCCTATTCTCACGAACTGACAAGGATAAGATATTAATTATTAACCATCAATTAACATTATGTAGTTTTAGACTATCGAGCATATCTGTATAATCTACACTAGTATAAAAACGTTCTTGTTCATTAAGGAACTTAACGCAAACCTCAACAATTTCATCATCACTCATAAATCGGAAAGTTGACATCCACTTATCTTTCCAACTATCCGAAAGGTCAATCCACACTTCATACCAAAGATGCTGACATTCGATACGTTGATGCAGCATTGGAGAAATTGTGTTGTTATATTTCTCCCAAGCCTTCTCAACCTCTCTATTGTATTCAACTTCACGATAAATATCTCGCAACTCATTATCTTTCATTATCGGCTGCGTGATATGCTTGCTTTTTGCCAAATATGTTTTGGCTCTGTTGGCAAACTCAGTTGAAGACTTACAAACATTTGCAATCTGCTTTAATTCGTCAATAATTGTCATATTTCCTATTATTTTAATTGTTAATACTATTATTTGTTTAACTTGATGCAAAGATAAGCAAAAAAGTTGAAACTACCAAACAAATTTTCAATTTTAACATTTGTTAACCAAAAAGGCAAATTGAAAAAACGGCAATAAATAATAAGAATAAAAGTCCAAAAATAATAAGACAACCGACACCACTGATTTTTATCATCGTAGTTCCAACTTTGTCTAATTCATCGCCTTTTTCTGATAAGATTTTAAAAATGATACCGAAAAAAAGCAATACACTTAAACATGATAAAAGTATGCTAATCATAAATCAAGATTTTTTGATATTATTTCTTGTGCCTTTACGATGGCTTCATAACATTTACCCCATGTTTCATTATCTTCATAGGCTTTCTTTATTAGTTCCTCACCAGTGCCAAAAAAATCCCCGACTTTCCACATATTGTTACAACGAGTCCAAGTGAAGTAGCAACCACTGACACCACGACTCCAATGATTTTCATATACGGCATAATCGTCTTTAGATTTTACCCTAGCATAATCGCTAATTGTTGCGTTGTGGCAAACATCAGCATCGCCATAGACCCAAGCATTGTCAGAAATCCAAGCCATTTCATGAATAAAAGCATTTTCAGAAACTTTGGCTCTACCTCTAACCATTGCCCTATCAGAAACAATTGCTTCATTAGTAATTATAGCATGGTCACAAACATTAGCATGACCACTAACCATTGCCTTACCACAAACGATTGCCCATCCATAAATTGCAGCCTTGTCACGAATTGTAGCATCATCAAAAACTTTTGCTTCATCCAAAACCATAGCATTGTCATAAATCCAGCAATTACCGAATTGCGATAGGTTATCTTCAGACTCGACCCAACCACCCAAGTCACCTTCATGAACACCGTTAAAGTCCTTGACTGCCTTAATTCTATGAAGAATACGGTCTTCAACTTTTCTTGTCTCGTCTGTCAAAATATATTTTCGATTTTCCATAATTATTTATTATATTTTTTTTAATGCAAATTTATTAACCTTGTTGATTAAAGACGCATAAGTCTTGCCATTTTTTAAATTTTTAAATGTATAATACTTTTCGCCAATATCAACAATTTTGTAAATGTTACCAAAATAGAAAATCTTATCACCGATTTTAAAATTGTCTTTACCAATCTCAGCGATAAAACCTTGTTTTTTTAAGTGTGCGATGTATTCTTCATAAGAAGAATATTTTGATGGGTAATATTTGTACATTTGTCTTTTATTTTTTAATTGTTTAATAATGCAAAGATAAAACAAAAAATCGAGAAATCCAAATGAATCTCCCGATTTTTAATATATTTACGAAAAATCGTTATTAAAACGTGTGTTGCCTAACAAGTTCATAACGATTTGACTGAGACAACGACTTCAATGGCATATAAATGTCAAAAGATGTCAAGTTATCGAAATTAGTCAATAACGTTTCAATCTGTGCTGGGTTTGATGGAATATAAATAAAATTATCTATATTACCAAACCGCTTGACCTTAATGCGATTTGAACGATTTATATCAATAGCCACGATATAAGGCTTGAAACCCAATGTTTTCTCGCATTGATGCAAAAGGTCGTTAATACACAACTCTGGTTCTGGGAGTTCATTCCACTCACCATCGCTGATTATCGTCCACACTGGATATTGCTTTAATTTTTCAACAATATCCGTATCACTTGCCATTTTTGCCTTAATCATGTCGATGATTGTACTAATATCAGTCCATCCACCAAATCTTTGTCTGTATTCTTTACGGCAAAAATCATTAATCTTTGTGTAATTTTCATAAAAACTCCACAAAGGATTAACTAATGGCTCAGAGCCAATACTATCGTACCATCCAGCCACATCACTAAACAAACCTACAAGGTTTCTTGCGTTGTCATCTGGATTCTTTATCAGACAGATTGAAGCCAAGAAAGTCGCAAAATTAAACGGTGCGCCACTCATTGAACCCGAAGCATCAATAAACACAAGACTATTATATCGCAAATTAATCTTGTTAATGAATGATTCAAGTTTCAACTTGTCAACCTTGCCATTCATGGCTTCTTCGTAAATCTGATGGAAGTCAACCGCACCAACGGTAACTTTGGCTTCTTTCTTAACCTTTTCAAGATTAACCTTTTCAGATTCCGTAGCAATGCCCTTGCGAATCTTTTCTTCAAGCAATCTTTGCTCGGCTTGCTTAATAGCCTTATACTCGTTCCATTCAGCAATCAAAGGTCGAAATGATGTCCACTTCTCGTTTTTCATTATGCGTGAAGTAACTCGACCTCTTGCCAAAGCAGGAAGTTTGCCGTACCAATTAAGAAAACCGTCCTTTGTGAACTCTGATATCTTATTGGTTGAGAAAAGAACTGATTCCAATTCGCCATTGTAGTTCTTTCTCCATTCCTTGTAGCCTTTAAAGATGGCAATATTACCATCAACTCGGTACGTCCATTCCATCTTTCTTGAAAGACGAGACAAGAAATGAATCTTATGCTGCATAACTTGTTTAGTTTCTGGCAACATTTTCTCATGACCTTTACGCTTGCTTAGTCTTGGCAAAGTAAGAAACTTTGCAACAAGCATTTTCTTGTAAGGGTCATTACCCTTGATAATGCTGATAACATAGTCAAGGAGAACGGTTGAATAATAAGTATCACCACCAAGCGAATCATACACGGCGACCACTTTACCGTTGCTTGTCTTTATTCTCGAACGGAAAAGCAAATCAAAGCAAGTGTATTCATCGAACAAACCAGCATAGAGAAATCTCTTGAATTGCTTTGGATGCTTATCTTTTATCCAATTAAAAATACAATAGAAACCCTCACGATTTGAGTTTCCACCGCCGTCCTTCTCCTTACCACGGAAAATGTTGTGCTGACGATTGGTAATATCGCCAATTGAGAACAACAAAGAGAAAAACATATCTCTCTTTCCTTTTGAATCATGAACTTCTTCCCAACACTTATCCAACTTTTCAGTTGTGATGTTGTCACCAGTTCCACACTCGAATAGGTCAAGACAGTTATCAAGACCATAGAAAGGATTGTTACTTCCTTTTAGACTTAACGTGATTTTTCCCATAAAAATTGTCTTTTTAATTTTGTAAGTAACATTTTAAAAATTAGACACCCCATTGGGACTCGAACCCAAGACCCTCACATTAAAAGTGTGATGCTCTGCCTACTGAGCTATGAGGCGAAGGAGGCGAAGTTAACTATTTTCACAAACCGTTAACTTCTAAAAGTCAGCTATCTTTACAAATAGTTAACTTCTTGAATGATTAATTTATCTATAGTTTCTTTGTTTCTTAAAGACAATGCAAAGATACTGCTTATTTTTGTAATCACCAAATTTTTCTTGAATTTTTTAATAAAAAATCAAAAACAAGTCATATAAC
>Ga0326511_10004230_pt1 | contig 11494 bp, 8 predicted proteins | sample 0_2496_0518_D_FD_203701 | JGI IMG/M metagenome (GOLD analysis project Ga0326511, IMG submission 203701) | Bovine rumen microbial communities from UC Davis, California, United States - 0_2496_0518 | ecosystem: Host-associated > Mammals > Digestive system > Stomach > Rumen | place: USA: California...
ACCCAGTTGTTATATACATAATGTATGTAGGCATTATAGCCGTCTATGGTATCAGCAAAATATGGGAAAACAATCAGGAAAGCATTTTCAAGCATGAGGATGGCTGCGATGATGAAACACACATCAGCAAAAACCATAATGCGACGCAGACGACGAACCACTATGCTACTGCCTGTATAAACCTGGCTCATCTGCATACAAGCGAAACAGACCGCACCAATGGAATACACCACTGATCCTGACTTACGCAACACAGGCATGGTGACACCAAACACCACACAACCCACGCCAATAACCATCAGCAGGGCTCCGAGAGCAAAAATAATGGTTTGGATTTTATTCAACTGCCTCATTGCTCAGAGCGTTTTGATTCCTTTGCTGCCTCACTCGCCTCACGAGTGTCAGTGCTCAGCACAAAAATGTCTTCATTAGGACGCTTCATGAAATAACGCTCACGTGCTATGCGCTCCACACCCTTCTGACTGGCGTTGAGGGCACGCAAGCGAACAGAGTCGCGCTCAAACTGCTCTTCACATTCCTCCAGTTTCTGTTCCAACTCGTCCTGATGCATTTTGAGAATAGCATATTTGCGGAAGCTATTTTCATCCACCACACCAACGAGCAACACACCCATAATTACAGTAATGAGGTACTTGTGGCGTGCAACATAACTCCATATATTATTGATTTTTCCCATCTTCGCATCCTATTTGTCTGCAAATTTAGTTATTTTTCTTTATTCTTCCAAACTTTTCTCCAAATAATTTCCTGAGTGATACCACGCATCAGCAAGTATGCGTTAAAAGCAAGCCAGAGGAAATGGTTAGATAATTGATAATTGACAATTGATAATTGATAATTGAACTCCGAGCTTTGCTCGCCTGTAATCGGACGCGAAGCTACGCTTGCAAGGCAAGAACACCAACGGAGCGCAAGAGTTGAGAGTTGGGGCAGGAAGTTGATGCCGAAGAAGAATGCTGCACCTACAAACGTGCCCCAAAGCATGCCCTTAGCGTCTGTGAGTCCCACGAATACACCATCCCACACAAAGGCGGCAACACCACATATAGGTATCATTATAGCCCAAGGAAGGTATGACAAGGCAGCCTGACGCACAGACTCCTCATCAGTCAGTATATCAAGGAAAGTCTCTCCCCCTATGGCATAGACTATGGTGAACACTATCGTCAGCGCCCAAGCCCAGCGCCACACACCCTTCAAGGCGAGGGTGAAATTCGGTTTGTCATTTGCACCATAGTATTTGCCGCAAAGCGCCTCGGCTGCATAGGCAAAGCCATCCATCACATAGGTGTAGAGTATGAACATCTGCATCAGCACCGAGTTGACAGAGAGTATCTCTGCCCCACCCTTTGCGCCTACCACTATGAAATAGAGGTTTACTGCCACAAGGAATACCGTACGATAGAACAGGATGCTGTTGACAGAGAAGAAACGTCGCATCTCCTTTAGTTTTATAGCGCTACGCACCTTCACGCCTTTCCATATATCGCCATAGCGCCAACGTAGCATAATGAATGCCACAAGCAATCCTGACCATTGGGCAAGCAGGGTGCCGAGTGCCACGCCCTCAATCTTCATGTGCAGACCATATACAAAGAGCAGTGAGAGCAGGATGTTGACTATATTCTGGCTTATCGACACAGCCATTGGCAATTTGGTGTTCTGCATCCCCACAAACCACCCCGTAAAGGCGTAGAGGGCGAGTGACGGGAAGGTGCCCCATATACATATACTATAGTAGGTATGTATGGTGGGCAGCAAATCGTCACCTGGAGCTATAATCCACATTACGGCATAGAACAGTGGCGTCTGCATCAGTATCAGTGCCAGTGCCAGCAACAGACATGTTGAGTGAGCTCTCAGCAGTATGTGACAACATTCCCTGTAGTCACTCCTGCCATATTCCTGTGCCGTCAGTCCGCCTGTACCGAAGCGCAAGAATGAGAACAGCCAGTAGATGATATTGAACACCATAGACCCCACAGCGATGGCAGCCATATAGCGTGCCTCACCCATGTGACCTGTTATCGCCACATCAACGAGTCCCAGCAGCGGAACGGTTATATTAGATACTATGGACGGTATGGCTAACCGTAGGATTTGTTTGTTCAAAGGTTCAAAAGTTCAATGGGGTTAAGAGTTCGTGCCCTCAAGCATTTTCTTTAATATCTTTACGGCTTCTGTCACGTTTGGCACATTCTTTACCACGAGGCGGTTGCTGCCTCCTATCACCTTGAAGTCGCAGTATTTGGGGTGGTTGCCCACGTAGTTGAGTATGGCGGTGAAGAACTTGCTCCTGTAGAACACACTTTCTTCGTTTGACACAAACTGCATCTGCATCTGGTGTTGCTTGAGTATCAGACGTTCGCAACCGAGTGTCCTGCCCAATCTGCGCAACAATACCACCTGCATGAGTTCCTCGCCCTCCGTAGGCACCTTGCCGAAACGGTCTTCCAGTCGCTTGCGGTATGCCTCGAGGTCGCTGTCGGTCTCTATGGTGTCAAGTTCGCGATACAGCAACATCCTCTCGCTACTGCCTGGCACATAGTAGTCAGGGAAATACATCTGCAGATCGCTCTCCACATTACAGTCGTCCACAAAGTCGTCACCAGTCAGTTGCTCGCCCTCAGCCAGTTGCTCGGCATAGAGGTCCTGGAACTCGTCATTCTTCAGTTCGTTAACAGCTTGCGAGAGTATCTTCTGATAGGTCTCATAACCCAAATCCTCCATAAAACCTGATTGCTCGGCACCCAACAGGTTACCTGCTCCGCGTATGTCGAGGTCCTGCATGGCAAGCGAGAAACCACTTCCAAGGTCGGCGAAGGTCTCGAGAGCCTCCAGCCTTCGCCTGCTCTCTGCCGGCAGATAGGCAAGTGGTGGAGCCAAGAGATAGCAGAAAGCCTTGCGGTTGCTACGTCCTACCCTACCACGCATCTGATGCAAATCGCTCAGTCCGAAGTGGTTAGCATCATTGATTATTATCGTATTGGCATTAGGTATGTCTATACCGTTCTCCACTATAGTGGTGGAAAGGAGCACGTCATAGTCGTGGTTTATGAAACCTATCACCACCTTCTCCAGTTCATCGGGCTTCATCTGTCCGTGTCCCACGGCTATGCGACAGTCGGGCACATGCCTTTCTATTATCTCGCGCATCTTGGGCAGGGTGGCTATGCGGTTGCACACGAAATACACCTGTCCGTCCCTGCTCATCTCGAAGTTTATGGCATCAGCCACCAGTTCGGCAGAGAAGGTGGCAACCTGTGTGTCTATAGGCTGGCGGTTTGGCGGTGGAGTGCGCATAATGCTCATATCTCTTGCTCCCATCAGAGAGAACTGCAGGGTGCGCGGTATCGGTGTTGCCGACATGGTGAGGGTGTCGATGTTTGTCTTCAGTTGGCGCAGTTTCTCTTTTGTCGATACGCCAAACTTCTGTTCTTCGTCTATTATGAGCAGTCCTATATCGTGCCATTTCACCGTCTTGGTCAGCATACGGTGCGTGCCTACGAGTATGTCTATGCGCCCTGCCTCAAGGTCTTCAGTTATCTGTTTCACCTGCTTTGGCGTACGGGCTCTTGACAGGTAGTCCACCCTCACAGGCAGTCCCTGCAGACGTTTGCTGAATGTCTGGTAATGCTGAAAAGCAAGCACCGTGGTAGGCACCAGCACAGCCACCTGCTTGCCATCGGCAGCAGCCTTGAAAGCTGCACGTATAGCCACCTCCGTCTTACCAAATCCCACATCGCCACACACCAAGCGATCCATAGGACGCGCCTGCTCCATATCGTGCTTCACCTCCTGCGTAGCCTTTATCTGGTCTGGAGTGTCCTCATACAGGAATGAGCCCTCTAAGGCTGCCTGCATATAGGTATCGGGGGAGAAGGCAAAGCCCTTCTCATGACGGCGCTTGGCATATAGCTTAATAAGGTCGCGCGCTATATCCTTGATGCGGGTCTTGGCACGTTCCTTTATTCTCTCCCATGCTCCTGTGCCGAGGGTACTGAGTTTTGGCGGCTCGCCACTGTCAGCTCTGCGATATTTGCTTATCTTATAGAGCGAATGGATGCTTACATCAACCTTGTCGTTCTTCTGGTATATTATGCGGATGACCTCCTGATAGCCCTGCACCATAGTGCCGTCGGCCTGCTTGGTCATGGTAGGAATCCTCACCAGTCCGGCAAACTTGCCTATGCCGAAATCTACATGCACTATGAAGTCGCCTGGCTCCATCTCCTGCAGCTCCTTCATGGTGAGCGCCATCTTGCCGCGCTTTGCCTGCTGACCCTTCAACTGATACTTGTGGAATCGCTCAAATATCTGATGGTCGGTAAATAGCACTATTTTCAGCTCATCGTCAATATAGCCTTCGTGGAGGGTGCCTTTGATAAAGTTTAATGAAGAATTTATTCTTAATTCTTCATTATTAAATATCTCCTTCAACCTCTCTATCTGTTTGTCAGAATCAGAGCAGATGAAGGTCTGGTAGCCTTTCGTTTGGTAATCGCTGAGGGTTTGCGCCAACAGCTCAAAGTTCTTGTGGAAGAGCGGCTGGGGGGTGTTATTAGTTGAGAGTTGAGAGTTGAGAGTTGAGAGACTGGTAACTGGTAACTGTGAACTGTAAATCACCCTAAACCTCTCCATCGCCTTGGCGAAGGTGCTTGCCTTGCACAGGTTCAAACTGGCGGTGAGCTCGCGCATTATCTCTGCCTTGTCTGCCTCTGTCACTCCCGTAAGTCTGTCACTCAGTGCCTGTTTTGAGAATCCCTCCTTATATATATAGTCTATGGCGTCAATGACATACTGTGTGTCATTGGTCACTATCACCGTATCGTCTGGCAAAAGGTCAAGGAATGGTATCTTATCATTCGCGCCCTTGGCTATCTCTGGCACTATTGTGACGCTGTCCAGCATTTCCTTTGACAACTGGCTCTCCACATCAAAGGAGCGCAGGGTGTCTATCTCGTCGTCGAAGAAGTCTATGCGGTATGGCTGTTCGCTTGAGAATGAGTATATATCCACTATACTTCCGCGCACAGCAAACTGTCCTGGCTCATAGACATAGTCCACCTCCACGAAACCTAATTCGCGCAACTTAGTCACCAGCACGTCCAGCTCTGTCGTCTCTCCCTTCCTCAGCGTCAGCATACGATTGTCTATCGTCTGCCTTGATGCCACCAGTTCACTAAGGGCGGCGGGGTAAGTGACAATTTTTAGTTGAGAGTTGAGAGTTGAGAGTTGAGAGTTATCTGCTAAGGCTATCAGGGTTTCTGCACGCATTATTTCGCCTGCAGCATCCTTTTGGCCGAACTTTACTGCACGCTTGTAGGATGAAGGGAAAAAGAAGGGGAGACCCTCTAAATTCAATCGTCTTATAACCCCCTTCGGTTCCCCCGTTTGCGGGGGACAGAAACCCTTAGAGGGGGACTTTTGAACCTTACCGGCAACACTAAGGGTCTTTAGGTCCTGATACAGATAACCAGCCTCATCGGCATCGCGCATGATGAAGAGCAGAGGCACCTTGCACCCTGTGGCAGCAAAGTTCATAGCAATAGAAGACTGCGTAAAACCGCTAATTGCAGCCTTACGCATCTTCTTATCTTTCAACAAGGCTGCCAGCGTCTTCACCTGTGGGTGCTTGGCATACAGCCTCACTATGTCCTGTAAGTTTTTAATTAGAAATTAGTAATTAAACCTTAATCGTTAACCTTTAACCGCTAACCTAATCTTTCAAAGCGTATGTCACGGTAGTTACCACGCGTACCTTCTTTATATGCTGGGTATTCTCGTCACGATTCTCTATAGAGAACTGTCCCTGATCAGCGCTTACTATCTTGCTCAGTTCAGAGTTGGAGTTGTCAGCAAACTGCTGTGCCGTCTGCTCCGCATTCTTAATAGCCTCAGTCATCATCTTCGGCTTCAGACTCTGGAATGACACCAGTTCATACTTCACTGGGTTTTCGTAGCCGCCATCTACTATGGCGATGCCCTGCTGCAGCAGTTCACCCTGACGTGCTATGAGCGAGCGTATCAGCTTCACGTTGCCTGATGCCACGGTGATGTTCGACGTGATGTTGTATCTGTAGTCGCGTCTGTTGTCAGAATAGCGGTCGGCGTTCATATCTATCACCGTAGGGGCGCCGATGCTTATCTCGCTCTCCTTCACACCGTTCTTCAGCAGAAACTGCTTTATCACAGCGTTCGTGTGGTTTATCTTCTCGTAGAGTGCAGGCAGGTCGTTACCTATCTCCTTGGTCTGTATAGGCCAGGTCACCTTGTCGGCATCCACTATCTTCTCGGCAAGACCCTTCACCGTCACCCTGCGGTCCTTATTGGTGAAATTGTCTATCGCACCCTTGAGGCACAATCCTAATAACAGCAAGCCAACCACCATGCCACATGCTATGATGCTGGCAGAAAAATTCTTGTTGTTCATATTATTATAGAGGAGTGAGAGGAGTGAAGGGGGAGTGAGAGAGGAGTGAGAGAGGAGTGAGAGAGGAGTGAAGGGACATTACCTTTAACTCTTAACCCTTAACCTTTAACTCTTAACCGTTAATTAATAAACATTAAACGCTCCGAGCAGCAGTATGAACAGCATGACAGGCACGATGTACTTCAGCATCACCACATAGACTGGTTTGCGCCAGAAGTTGTAACCGTTCAGTCGCATCTCGCCTATCAGCAGGTCTGGTCCTGTCACCCATCCTATCAGTATGCAGGTGCATATAGCGAGGATTGGCATCAGCACGTTGTTGCTCACATAGTCGAAGATGTCGAGTATCTGTCCCACTGCACCGTTAGGCAGTGTATATTCAAAGTAGAGCACGTTGTAGCCCATGTTTACTATCACGGCGAGCACTATGCCTAAGAGGGCTATGATGTTCACAGCCTTTCTGCGCTTCCAGCCAAACTTATCCATCACACCAGCCACGCAAGCCTCTAAGATGCTCACAGCACTCGTGAGGGCGGCAAATGTCACCAGGACGAAGAAGGCAAGACCAAGCAGTTCGCCTACGAAGCCCAGCGAAACGAACACCTTAGGCAGACTCACGAACATCAGTCCAGGACCAGCCGACATTCCCTCTGTGCCACTGAATACGTACACCGCAGGGATAATCATCAGGCCTGCAAGCAGGGCTATTGCCGTATCGAATATCTCAATTCTGTCCACCGACTGACCCAGGTTCACGCTACGCTTCATGTATGAGCCGTAAGCCACCATGATGCCCATGGCTATAGAGAGCGAGTAGAACAGCTGACCCGTAGCATCGAGCGTCACCATCAGCAGTTTCTTCAGCGTCAGTCCCTCGAAGTTTGGTATCAGATAGACCGAAGCGCCCTCCAGACCCGTTCTTGTCACACCGTTAGCGTCTGTGTGGCTCAGCGTCAGTCCGTAGCCTGCAATGAATATCACGAGCATCAGCAGGGCAGGCATCACTATGCGTGAAAACTTCTCTATACCCTTCTCCACTCCGCGACTCACCACGTAGTAGCACATAAACGAGAATATGCCCAGGCAGCACATCGGTTGCCAACCACTCGTTATGAAGTTGCCAAAATAGCCGTCTTGTTCTGCAGAATATCCGTCAAACGTCAGATATACCGTCAGGTATTTCAACACCCATCCGCCTATCACGCAATAATATGGGTAGATGATAAACGGAATGATGAACGAGAAAATGCCCAGGAACGCCCATTTCTTGTTGAAATAGCCGTAGGCTGTCAGCGGTCCCTGCCTTGAGCGTCTGCCTATCGCTACCTCAGTAATCAGAAGGGTAAAACCGAATGTCACAGCCAGTATGACATAGATAAACAAGAACATACCACCGCCATCGCGTGCAGCAAGATATGGGAATCGCCAGATGTTACCCAGTCCTACAGCACTACCTGCGGCAGCAAGCACAAAACCTAATGAGCCACTAAACGTGCCTCGCTTCTTACTTTTATTCATATTGGGTGCAAAGTTACTAAAAAAAAATGAAGAATGAAGAATGAAGAATGAAGAATTTACAAAAAAAACGAGACCAAAAACAAAAATCACCCCCACAACTCAGTGTGAGGATGATTTCTACTATTACCTATATACGTTAGGGCTATCTATTTACCATGCAGCTGATTCCATGTTGCCCTCACCGCCATTATTTTTATTTCTCCAAGCAAATGGATAGTAAAAAGCGATTTTTCCTGACAAAGTGAGTTTTTCAGAACGCCTGAGAATGAAGAATTTGGAGGCGAGTGGAAAGTTGGCTTCAAATTCGGGAATCTCGCGAATTTTGTAAAAGATTGGTGGTCAGAGGGTTGAAAAATAGGGTGATTTTTATGCCGTGATATTGGTGCAATAATCTGCGAATGAGGGTTGGTTTTTTGGTTGCAGAAGCAATGGTTTTGCATGCAGAAGTAATGCTTTTATCTCTAAAAGTAATGCTTCTATAGATAAAAATTAAGAATGCCCCGATTTTTGGTTAAAAATGGGGCTCGGAATGCTCCAGATTTGATTTTGAAACGGAGGTTTTTCAGTGAGCAGAGTGTCACGAAAAGGGGCTTTTTGCTTTCGCTTTGTTTCTGGGTGGAGATTGATTACAAATCCACGCCTATGCCGAGCATGAAGTTGGTGCCGTCAGTGGCTGGGGCGTTGAGGTAATAATGGGAAGGACGATAATTAAACAGATTATCGAGGGCAAGTGTGAGGCGAACCTTCTTATACAGACGATTGACCATGCTGAGTTTCCATATGGTATAGGCAGGATAGTTGACCGTTACCATGCCCTTGCTGATGTCGTAATAGTCCACATACTCACTGGCATCGACTGCGGAGAGGAATCTGCCGTTGAGTGCAAAACTGAGGGAATAGCGGTCGGAGAATTCTTTCTCCCACTGACCTGTCCACGTGATGGCATGCGGACGTGTAGGCAGATAGGCTGCTGCACCCTGCTGGCTCTCGCCCTTAGCGGTATATTTCTCCTTGGTGAGGGTATAGCCGATGGTGGTGGAAAACAGCCCCCACTTGGCACTTGCCATAAACTCCATGCCATAGACGGTGAAGCGGTCGAGGTTGATGTAAGGGAGGACTAAGTTAGAGTTGAGAGTTGAGAGTTGAGAGTTGAGAGTCCCATTATATGGCATGCCTGTGGTAATTTTGTTGTGCATGGTGTTGCAATAGCCCATAAGCATGAAGCTGTAGCGACTGCGTGCATAGGACAGGGCGACATTGAAGTTATTGCTGAGCTCTGTCTTGAGGTTAGGGTTGCCCTGTATGACCCAGATGCCTGCCATATCGAAGGAAGAGTATTTCTCCTTGAGCGTAGGAGCGCGGAAACCCATGCCGTAGCCGAAGCGGAGGGTGAGCGAAGCATCATCCTGCTCAGGCATGAGGATGTTATAACGCATGGAGAACTTAGGGGTGAGGCGCGACTGGTTGCCGTCAGAGATATAGTCGTAACGCAAGGCACCAACGAGTTCCCAACGCGGACTGATAATCCAGTCATACTGCACGAAGGCATCGCTGTTATACTGATGGCGACGAGGATTATCGAGGTGGGTATTATACAGATAGTCGCGCATAAAATCGGCTCCTGCCACTATCTGCGAACCATCGCCCATGGTGTGGGTATAGAGGGCGCGAAGGTGGTTCTGCACATTGCTGTAGGTGCGCAGGTCGAGGTTGGTTGCCTGCTGTTTGGTTGACTTATTATATTCGTCGAAGGAATAGCTGAAGTCGAAGAGGTCGCGGTCAGTGGCTTGCCATACAGCCTTCAGACCAGCCGAGAGGTCGCGATAGCGCTCTGGTTCGGTAACCACTCGTGGCACCTGACGGAAGTAATAGCCCAGTCTGCCAGTGAGTTTGAGGCGGTCTGTAACATTCACGCTCAGACGGTCTTTAACGGTCACCACCTTGCTGCCATACACCTCGCTGAAGACACGAGTGGCTGGGTTAGGGTCGTTGTTTACCCTATATGACTCAACATTACTGAATGTGGAGGTGAAGAGGTTGCTGATGCGCTTGGTGTTTCTGCCAAACTGCAAGGCGTAACGCTGTCCCTTATGGCGCGACCAGCGCGAATCGAGGTGCAAGGTCCACGGATTGCCCCCCTCCTTGGTTATAATGTTTATCACACCACCCCCAGCACTACTGCCATAGAGGGCTGAGGAAGCGCCCTTGACTATCTCGATGCGCTCCACATCGGCCATCACGAGACGCGAAAAATCAACATCGTCGAGTGTCTCGCCTGCCAGACGTTCACCATCGACAAGGAAGAGGATGCTCTGACCACCGAAACCAGCGAAATTGAGGTGTGTCTGTTGGTTCATGGCATAGGAGAATTCTACGCCAGGCACCTCCTGCCTAAGCAGGTCTTGTATATCTGTGGCATCGCTGCGCTCTATATCTTGCGCCGTTATGATACGAGTGAGCACAGGGGTATTAGCCAAGGTCTTAGGGGTGCGAGTACCAGTTACCACAACCTGAGAGAGCTGCACGGAGTCGGAGACTATAGAGGGGAGACTTTCACCAAGACTCACCCCTAACCCCTCTCTGCCAGAGAGGGGGACAATATGCACTGATAACAGGAGTATTAAGAGTGATAATCTTATATGATGAATTTCTAACTTCAACAACTTTTTCTATATGTTCTCCTCTCTTCCAGAGAGGGGTTAGGGGTGAGTCTTTACAGCGGGTACTTATACTCTATCGTCATACCGCAGTTGCGACCGTCAGGGGTCTTGTAGTTTTTGAGGCGCAGGGCGGCATAGGTGCCGTCGCTAAGGCGCACGATGAAGACGTTGCCGTTATAAACGAAGGCTGGTGGCATGGGAGGTATCTCCATGGTGAGCCATTTGCTGAGCTCAGTATTTATCTTTATGCGCTGGCTGCCCACGATGCCTGAGAGCATCTGGTCTTGCACCACCCACACATCAATCTCTGACCACGAATCCTCAACGAAAGGCATGGACGAATACTGGGTGCTGCTGCCCACCTTGCTGATGTCAGTTAGAGAAGACTGCCAGACTGCTCCTCCATTTGTGCGCACGTTGTTACGGTGTATGGCTATGTCCCATTGGTCTGGTTCGGGCTGACGAATGGTGGGGTATTTGCTACGCAACTCATGTTTTGCCATTCCCTCGCCAAAGACATCATACCAGTAATTGTATATGCCTGTGCCGTCAGCATCAAACTCAGCTATCGGCGTGGTAGGGATGGTGAGAGTTGAGAGTTGAGGGTTGAGGGTTGAGAGTTGAGAATTGTTAAACTTTATATAGTGCCACTCGGTCCAACTGGTGGCATCTACATAGAGGTCGCCCTGAGCAGGTTTCTGAGGGTCGTCGTATATACCGTCCATAACGCCATTGCAGGCTGAGAGAGCTATGAGCATCCCCCACCCTGCAACGAGGTTTAGTATTTTTCTGCTATTTATCAAATGTTGTCCTATACAAATCTGTCCGCAAAGGTACTAATTTTTTACAACGTACGCAATAC
>Ga0326511_10004231_pt1 | contig 11494 bp, 8 predicted proteins | sample 0_2496_0518_D_FD_203701 | JGI IMG/M metagenome (GOLD analysis project Ga0326511, IMG submission 203701) | Bovine rumen microbial communities from UC Davis, California, United States - 0_2496_0518 | ecosystem: Host-associated > Mammals > Digestive system > Stomach > Rumen | place: USA: California...
TTATACATACCAATGACTTTTTCTGTTCATTTCGTTGCAAAGGTACAAAAAGTTTGGGGTTTAGATGCAAAAGTTTGGGATTTTTTGTACCTTTGCACTCAAATATTCAATAATTATGAAAAAAATATTGACTTTTGTGGCTGCTTTACTGCTTGCAGTAAGCGCTACAGGCAAAACAACGGAAAGTGACGTGATTGGAAAAAGTAACATCAAACTGTCGAGTAGGATGATGACTCCAGAAGCTTTGTGGGCCATGGGACGCATTGGAGGTGTTGAGGCCTCACCAGACGGTAGTCGTATTGTCTATCAAGTTGGGTATTACAGTGTCAAACAAAACAAGAGCCATCAGGTCATCTGCATCATGAATGCAGACGGAACCGGGAATCAGCAACTGACTACCAGCGCCAAGAGCGAGACGGACCCGACATGGCTCGACGCCCAGACGATTGCTTTCGTCAGCGGTGGCGAGATATGGTGTATGAAAGCTGACGGCTCGGGACGTCGACAGTTGTCAAAAACCGATGGTGAGGTTGAGGGCTTTAAATTCTCGCCAGACCGTAAACAGGTTATCATCATCAAGTCTCTGCCCTTCCACGAGGTTATAAAGCAGAATCCCGACGACCTGCCAAAGGCTACAGGACGTCGCGTGACCGACTTGATGTATCGCCACTGGGACCACTATGTGGAAAGCATCCAGCATCCGTTCGTCTATTCAGTGAACGATGATATGGTCATCGCCAACGATGGTACAGACATCCTCGATGGTGAACCTTACGAATGTCCTATGGAACCTTTTGGTGGCATCGAACAGCTGGCGTGGAGTCCTGACTCGAAGACGATTGCTTATACGTGTCGCAAAAAGACCGGACTGGAGTATAGCATCTCTACAGACTCGGACATCTATTTATATTATATAGGTACCCGCGAGACGAAAAATCTCTGCAAGCCTGCCGATTATGTTGCGCCGAAGGTTGATCCAACGATTACGCTAGCGACACAGGCTGTGAACGCCAAGGAGAACCTCGTCAACAATGTTGGTTACGACCAGAATCCGCAGTTCTCGCCCGATGGTAAATACATCGCTTGGCAGTCTATGGAACGCGACGGCTACGAAGCCGACCTCAACCGTTTGTGCATCTGCGATTTGGCAACTGGTTCAAAGCGTTACCTCAATTGGCAGAGTGATGTGGAAGCATTCTGCTGGGCTCCCGTCAGCGGTAAAAAGGTCAAGGCTGCTGACCCGCAGTTCTATTTCCTCAGCGTATGGCACGGATGCTGCAATATGTATGTTGCCAGCCAGAAAGGCGAAGTCTCTCAGCTTACTGAGACATGGGACGACTGGACCAGTATCCAGATGGCCAACAACGGACAGCGTATCCTGGCAACCCGTCAGAGTCTCTCCGCTCCTACGGATATCTACATGGTAACACCCGCCACGAAACGCACGGGTAACGGTTCCCCCGCTGTCATCCAGCAACTTTCTCACGAAAACGACCACATCCTCTCGCAGCTTACCTTCGGCAAGATGCAGCAATACTGGGTACCGACGACCGACGGCAAGAAGGAACTCGTCTGGGTCATGCTGCCTGCCAACTATGAAGAAGGCAAGAAATACCCCACCCTGCTCTTCTGCGAAGGTGGTCCGCAGAGTCCTGTATCGCAGTTCTGGAGCTATCGTTGGAATTTCCAGATCATGGCTGCCAACGGCTATGTCGTCGTGGCTCCAAATCGTCACGGTCTGCCCGGCTTCGGACAGGAGTGGAAAGAAGAAATCTCTGGCGATTGGACTGGTCAGTGTATGGATGACTATCTCTCTGCCATCGACTTTGCTGCCGACTCACTGCCTTTCGTCGACCGCGACCGCTTGGGTGCCGTTGGTGCAAGCTTTGGCGGATTCAGCGTCTACTATCTCGCAGGTATCCATAACAAGCGCTTTAAGGCGTTCATCGCACACGACGGAGCCTTCAACCTCGCTGCCATGTATTTGGAGACTGAGGAGAACTGGTTCTCAAACTGGGAATACGACGAGGCCTACTGGCACCGCCCACAGATGCCTCGCGCCAAGAAGACATACCACGACTCACCACACAAGATGGTGGAGAAATGGGACACACCTATCCTTTGCATTCATGGCGAAAAAGATTACCGCATCAACTACACGCAGGGCATGGCGGCATTTAACGCCGCTCGCATGAAGGGCATCCCCGCTGAATTCCTCGTGTTCCCCGATGAGAATCACTGGGTGCTGAAACCTCAGAACGGTATCCTCTGGCAAAGGACATTCTTCGACTGGCTCGACCGTTGGTTGAAATAAATCCTTCGTAATACCGAAATACAAATATAACGAAATCACGAAATAACGACAAAAAACAATAATAATGACACAAGCAATTCAAAAAACACTTCGCGACAGCGCAGGAATGCGCTGGACCGCTTTGCTGCTCTTGGCACTCGCCATGTTTTGCAGCTACATCTTCATGGACATCCTCTCACCCATCAAGGACCTGATGCAGGAGACCCGCGGCTGGGATTCTACCGCATTCGGAACGATGCAGGGTTCTGAGGTATTCCTTAACGTATTCGTATTCTTCCTCATCTTCGCCGGTATTATTCTCGACAAGATGGGCGTACGTTTTACCGCCGTGCTCTCAGCAGCCGTTATGCTTGTCGGTGCCATCATCAAGTGGTATGCCGTCAGCGAGAGTTTCATGGGTAGTGGATTGGAGACTTGGTTTACCAACAACCTCAACTACATCCCCATTTTCGATGAACTCGGCGTATCGCCCTTCTATGCCGGCATGCCAGCGTCTGCTAAGTTTGCCGCCTGCGGATTCATGATATTCGGTTGTGGTTGTGAGATGGCTGGTATCACTGTGAGCCGCGGAATCGTTAAATGGTTCAAGGGCCGCGAAATGGCTCTGGCCATGGGTTCCGAAATGGCATTGGCACGTCTGGGTGTTGCCACATGTATGATTTTCTCACCGTTCTTCGCCAAGTTGGGTGGCAATATCAGTGTCAGCCGCTCGGTGGCGTTCGGTGTGGTTCTGATGTGTATTGCACTCATCATGACCATCGTTTATTTCTTTATGGATCGTAAACTCGATGCACAGACCGGTGAGGCTGAGGAGAAGGACGATCCCTTCAAGATTAGCGATATCGGTACCATCCTCAGCGACCTTGGCTTCTGGCTCGTCGCCCTGCTTTGCGTGCTGTACTATTCAGCCATCTTCCCCTTCCAGAAGTATGCTGTCAACATGCTGCAGTGCAACCTGACACTCACCGAGCCTGCCAGCGATTCGTTCTGGGCACAGCCTGACGTTACCATTGTACAGTATATCATCATGCTCGTTGTGGCTGCCGCTGGTTTCGCCAGCAATTTCCAGAAGAAGGCCAATATGAAATACGGTTTGCTCGCCGTCAGCATCATTGCGCTCGTTACCTATTGTTATATGGGTTACATGCGTCAGTCGGCAGAGTCTATCTTTGCCGTATTCCCACTGCTGGCCGTGCTGATTACTCCTATCCTCGGCTCTTATGTTGACCACAAGGGTAAGGCTGCTTCGATGCTCGTACTTGGTTCATTGTTGCTCATCGCCTGCCACCTGACATTCGCATTTATCCTGCCAATGTTTAAGGATTCAGCCGTCGGTGGCATCGTTATTGCCTACGTCACCATCCTCGTGCTCGGCTCGTCGTTCTCGCTGGTTCCCGCATCGTTGTGGCCCAGCGTCCCCAAACTGGTTGACGCTAAGGTCATTGGTTCGGCATATGCACTCATCTTCTGGATTCAGAACATCGGTCTGTGGCTGTTCCCGCTGCTTATTGGTAAGGTGCTCGACAAGACGAATCCTGGAGTGACCGACCCCACAAAGTTCGACTACACAGCACCGCTGCTCATGCTGGCAGGTCTAGGTGTTGCAGCACTCATCCTCGGTTTCGTATTGAAGGCTGTCGATAAGAAAAAGGGCATTGGACTGGAAGAACCCAATATCAAGAGTTAATAGTTAAGAGTTTAAAGTTTAGAGTTAGAAGCGGAAACGGACGACAAGCGGCAGATGGTCGCTGAATCCACGCTGATAACGATAACCATTATAAGTGCGGAGGGGCTTGACTCCTCCGTATTTTTTGTCCTCCTCCAACAGAAACGGGGCATCGTTGATGAAGGACTCCGCGACGAAATCGCGTAGCACACGACTGACGAGGACGTGGTCAATACTCTCCCACTCTCCCTGATAGCGGTACGTCCCTTGAGCACCGTTACTGCCGCGTGCCTCACGAGTAACATTAATGAGTCCTTGCTGCTCCAAATACTGCAACGACTGACTGTCGGCATAGTCGTTGAAATCGCCTGCAATTATAACTTTTGCATTCTCCGGCAACTCCCTAACGACCTGCATAATCCGTTCCATGACCACCCGACGGTTGGGCCGCGTCGGATGCTCACCACCAAAACGGCTCGGTGCATGAACCACAAACACGTGTAACGTGTCGCAATCGCTGGTTCCCCCAACGACATCCCCGCGGTTCAAAGTCTCTCCCTGAACATAAAGCACGTCGCGCGTTGGCCTCATTCCCTCCAACGGCTCCACTTCCAGATAGTCGCAGCACAGCGGACGGAACGTCATTGGCTGGTACAACAGTGCCACGTCTATTCCCCTGACATCTGGCGATTGCGTCATCAGATATTCATACCCAGCATGTCGCAACAACGAACGTCGCGTCAAATCAAAGATGACACTGTCATTTTCAACCTCCACCAGCGCTACAAGGTCGGGTATTCCATCATCCTGACACGACAGTATCTCCTGCCCGATGCTATTCACTTTACGCCAATAGCGTGCGGGAGTCCAATTACGCACTGAAGCAGGCAACCACTCGGTGTCCTGCTTCAGTGAATCGTGTTGGCAGTCAAAGAGATTCTCGCAGTTCAGTTCCACGAGCGTCAACCATGATGCCAGTAGCAAGTTTAGCATACTTTCTCCAGTCGCTTCATCATAGCAAACATGAAGATGGCGGCAACGAGACAGACGCCCAGGAAGACGCTCCAGCATACCCAAAGGGGAACAGCGCCCCACAGCAAACCACCTACAACGACGAGCTGGTTACCGATAGCCGTAGCCACAAACCAACCACCCATCATCATACCCTTGTATTTCGGGGGAGCAACTTTCGAGACGAATGAAATACCCATCGGCGACAACAATAGCTCGCCGAAGGTTAGCACGAGGTAAACCGATATCAGCAAGTTCGGCGTCACATCAGCAACATGTACAGCAACAGGATTGCCGTCGGCACCCACTGTCGTCTGCGGCATGGGCAGACCAAACGAACCGAAGGCCATTAGCGCGTAAGCAACAGCGGCCACAATCATACCGTAGGCAATCTTACGTGGAGCTGAGGGTTCCTTGCCCTTGGCAGCCAGCGCACCGAAGATTGCCATCGACACGGGTGTCAGCGCAACGACATAGAACGGGTTGAACTGCTGGAAGATTGGTGCGGAAACGGTCACACCTGTCTCGGGATCATATTGCAAGCAAAGGAATGCTACTGCGGCAATAATGACAATGGCCGAGATGGTCTTGCCCTTCGAGGTCTTGCTCTGGAACAGCGAGAACAGCGCGTATACAATGAAGATAACGGCCACGAGGTTCCACACGTTGAAGCACATCGCCTGGAGGCCCTCTGCCGACTGTGCCGTAAACTCGTCAGCGAAATATGTCAGCGACAAGCCGTTCTGGTGGAAAGCCATCCAGAAGAAAATCACCACGGCGAATACCAGACACAGAGCTACGATACGCTGCTTGGTCTCTTCCTTCGACAGCTCTTCGACGGGAGCAGTGTCAGCGGCTGCTGCCTTCTTCTTGCCACCCTCCGTATGACGGAATGTCGAACGGAACACATAATAGATGGCAATCGACAGAATCAGCGAAGCACATGCCACAGCAAACGAGAAGTGATAAGCGTCGTTCGACGAATAGCCCAGTGCCGTCTCAGCATATTCTTTAATCTTGATGGCTGCCGTAGGTGCAAACAGTGCACCGATATTGATGGCCATGTAGAAAATGGAGAATCCCGAGTCGCGCTTGTCGGCATACTTTGGATCGTTATACAGGTCGCCCACCATCACCTGGAGGTTGCCTTTGAACAATCCCGTGCCGAAACCGATTAGCAGCAGTGCAGCTAGCATCACCACCAATGCCACGCTGTCTCCGCCCAAGGGTACAGACAGCAACAGATAGCCGGCAAACATGATGATGATACCCGTGGTCACCATCTTGCCAAAACCGAACTTGTCGGCCATGATACCACCGATGAGCGGGAAGAAATACACTAACATGAGAAACGCACTATAAATGGTGCCGGCCAATGCTGGCGACAGTCCGTAGTTCGCTCTCAGGAACAAAGCAAAAACAGCCAGCATGGTATAGTAACCAAAACGCTCGCCGGTGTTGGCCAGTGCCAACGCAAATAATCCTTTCGGTTGTCCTTCAAACATAATTATTTAATATTAGAGTTTTTAGTCTTAAAGATGTCATACAGATAGCTCATCTTGATGACGATGGCTTGTTGGTTTGACTTGCCGAAGTAGTCCTGCTTCGTATTGCCGTAGATGTTACCAAGACCGAAATAATAACGGCCTTCCAACAGGATATGTCCAATCTTCGGAAGCGAAAATTCAATACCCGCACCGCCAACAATGCCATAGTCGAACTTCTTCTCGACAGGCATGCCCTCCTGGGCCGTCACCACCGACGAACGGGGCGTCTGGGTAGGACGAAACGATTCGATATTGGTATTCGTTGACTCATCCAGATAAATACCTATCTGCGGACCAAGCTGGAAAAACGCCTGCACACCCTTGCGCTCGCGACCCCAACCCATGCGGGCCATTACAGGTATCTGGATATAGTTGATGCGACGTTCATAATACAAAGGATTCTCCTTGTTCTCGTCATCGTAATAGTACACGGGGTTGTTGTCTTTGTCCTCTATCGTCTCCTTCCAACCCATCTGCGCGTAGTTTACCTCAGCCACGATGGCACAGATGCTCTTGAAATATTTCTCGCAGGTATATCTGAATGACACACCGCCTATCATTCCGCCCAGCCAACCCTCTGGCACATCGGGCTGGAACGAAACCTGACTCATCGTATATCCACCGTTTACGCCGACGGCAAAGTCCGAGCGATATTCACCCACCTGGGCTTTCGCCATCATCGGCACTAGCAACAGCAGTATCAGTAGTTTTCTCATCGTCACTTAAAATTTGATGGTTTCCACACGCTGTTCAGGCATGTAGTGCACAAACATCACCGTACGGTTCATCATGCCCCCGTTGCCGATGCGTTCAAAATGCAGCGGCGTCTGCACGGGCGTATATCCCACCGTCCCAGACGAACCCATGAAGTGCTTGCCATACATGTGCATGCCCTTCACCATGAAATACGCGTGGTCGAAACCCGTCGCGGCATATTTTACGTGGTATTTCTGCATGTCCTGATGGAAATTCGCGCGATACTTCTGGTTGAAACGTGCCGTGCGAGGTGCTAACGGGTCCATGTAGTATGTCGTCGGCACACAGACGTCAAACTTATAGAAATTGTCCAAATGCTTACTGGTGTACATCAGCCATTCCGTATATCCGAACATTGAAATCTTCAGTCCCGGGGTTGTTAGCATCAGTCCGTTCAACTTGGCAAAGGCCAAATTCAGTTCCTGCGAACGGCTCGTGTTCAACACCACCACGTTGGGCTTCGTCGTCGAGAAACAGGTCTTAAACATCGATTCGCTCGACTTCAGGTTTGTTATCGAATACACCATTCCCTCCTGTTCCAGCTTACGACGCAATGTCGACGTAAACGCACCTTTCGTGCTCGTCGAGTCGTTGCAGTCGATGATGACCACGTGCGAGTTCTTGTAACGCTGGTAGAAACGGAACACATACGACTCGTTCAGCGTGTTGCCGTTTTGGAACACTTGATACAGGCAGTCGTTGTCGTACACCTCTGTAGAATTGATACTAAACGGGATGAGTACCCTGATATTGTTGGTCTTCGCAAAGTCCGCCAGCGGCTTCAACTGCTTCGTATACAGCGGACCGATAATCAGATCGCGGTCGGCCACGTGCTTCTCCAGCAGCGTCAGCCGGATGTCCTTATCCTCAGGCACGTTCCATGCACGGATATCCGTCGAGATGCCGTTCGTCTTCAAACTGTCCAGCGCCATCAGCACACCACGGTAGTATTCCACCATGCGCTTGCCGTCGCCATTGTCATTGTGCAACGGCAACATCACGCCAATGCGGATAGCCCTATTTCTCATGTCCGTGCCGACGTTGGGCTTTACTGGCGACTCCGCTGTCGGGTTCACGATATCTTTCGGCTCCTGCCCTTTCTTAAACGGAATCTTGATCACGTCACCCTTCTTCAACTCATAGCCCGGCTGGTTCATCTCGGGGTTCGCATCTATCAGTTCCTGCACTGTCAGCCCGTTGTCACGGGCAATGCCGAAGATTGTCTCCTTCTTCTTTACCTCGTGCAAGTCTTTAAACACCTGCTGCGCCAGCGCCGTCTCAGCACCCAGTGCCACCACAGCCGCCAGCAACCAATATCGTATGTTTCTTTTCATCATCTTTTACGCTTTCATTAATTTCGCCTGCGAAGGTACGAAAAAAAAGTGAACCCACCAAACGATGAGCCCGATTTTTAAAATGTAACTTTGCTGCGGCAACACTCGGTGCCGTCGGAGCGGACAATGCGGATGTTGTATGAGCTCTGACCTTCGACAAGGGGTTCCTGTTCCATATAGAACGAGAGCCGGTCGCCGGCATGGGCCTCGGCGACGTAGGCAATTTCGAAACGGCGGATGTGGTGGTCGCGGTACCACTCAAGTGGCCAGAGGTCGAGGACGTGTTCGATGTATTTCACGCTGTTGATATGTCCGTTGATATCGACATCGTTATAGTGAGTATCGATAGTGCGCACGAGCTGAGCGTCGTCGGACATCTTTACACGACCTCCCTTGTCGATGGGACACTCCTTATCCTTGACGATCCAATTGTTGATAGCACCATTGTCGATAGAGAAGATATCTGTTGGCTGGCGCGTTTCGGTGTCAATCATTGCCCAGATGGAGCGACCATAGCCATACTCGTGACCGTCGGCACCGACAACAGCAAAGTTACGGGAGGTGAAATAGCGCATAGCACTCTCGACCCACGTCTCGACATTGAACTTGACGTATTGCTCGGGCATCTCGGTCATCTCGATGGCCAAGCGCGAAAGCACCCACGAACGATGGATACTCATGAGATACTTCATGCCGAAACCGCGGGCTGACGAGTGGAAGTCAGCTGCGTTGAGCATGTGGTTGCCCATGTGGCCCATAAAAAGACGTCCGCTGAAGTCGCAGTGGAAGGGCTCAGCCATGAATTCGTAACGTCCTACTTTATCCATATACCAATCACCTTTTACTGTTTTACCTTTTTTCACGTTCTTCGAGGAATGCACTGACCTGCTCCTGCTTACCTCGGGTCACAGCAATGCGACCGGAACGGGTGTACTGCAACACACAGCCAAAGGCATTGAGGGCGCGGTAGAGCGCAATAATATCCTCGGTGATACCGTGTTTCATAACAATGGTATAAGTGGGGTTCACTTCGATAATATGTGCATCGAAACGACGAACTGTACGAGAAATCTCGGGGTTCTGGAGCACGTTCTCAGTAGAGAGTTTGTAGAGTCCTGACTCGCGGATAAAGAGCTGTTCGTCGGTGAAGTAGTTGGCTTTCACGACGTCAATCTTCTTCTCAATCTGTCGCGTAATCTTTTCAATCTGGTCGGCGTCGCTCCAGGCGGTGATGGTGTATTTATGAACACCCTCGATGGAGGAAGCCGACACATTCAGACTCTCGATGTTGACCTGACGGCGGGTAAACACGGCGGTAATCTGATTCAGAATACCGGCAATATTCTCGGAGTACACCAACAGGGTATATAATTTCTTCTCTTCCATAGCGGTAGCAAATTCTTCACTCTTCACTTCAAATTTCCAGCATCATATCGTTGACATTCATACCCGGAGGTGTCATGGGTAGCACATTATCCTCCTCGAGGATGGCACATTCGAGGATGAACGGGCCATCGGTGGCAAGCATCTTTTCAACGGCTGCGCCCAAATCCTTGCGGTCGGTAACGGCCTGATAAGGAATGACGTAACCCTGAGCTATCAACTCGTAGTTGGGGTTCATCATCTTGGTGAATGACTTACGGCGCATCCAGAACATATCCTGCCACTGGCGTACGTTACCCAAATAGTGGTTGTTCAGCAGAATCATCTTCACGGGAGCCTGCTGTTCCATGATGGTGCCGAGCTCTTCGATACACATCTGGAAGCCTCCGTCGCCCATAAAACAACAGACGGTGCGGTCGGTGGCAAAGGTGGCGCCAATGGCTGCCGGCATACCGTAACCCATCGTTCCAAGACCTCCGCTGGTGCAGATGCTACGCTTAACGGGATACTTGAAGTAACGCGTCGCAAATAGCTGGTTTTGACCAACATCCGTTACGAGGATAGATCCGCGAGGTGCTCGTTCGGCAACGGCATTAACCACCTCACCCATCTTCAACGGACCATCAGTAGGATGGATGGCTGGTTCGATGACCTTCACACGTTCCCGTTCGTCGAGTTCCTTGAACGACTCGCGCCATTCGCGGTGGTCGTTCTTATTCAACAGCGCCGTCAAAGCTGGCAGTGATTCTTTGCAGTCAGCCACCACAGCTACGTGGGTCTTGACATTTTTGTCAATCTCCGAGCGGTCGATATCGAGATGGATAATCTTGGCCTGTTTGGCGTAGGTCTTCAGATTGCCCGTCACACGATCGGAGAAGCGCATACCGATAGCGATGAGCACGTCGCACTCCTGTTCTTTCATGTTGACGGCATAGTTGCCATGCATGCCCAGCATACCGACATTTAGGGGATGGTCGGAAGGCAGTGCAGAAAGCCCTAGCATGGTACGACCGGCTGGGATGTCAGCCTTTTCAAGGAATGCTTTGAGTTCCTCTTGAGCATTACCCAGTTCTACACCTTGCCCAACAAGAGCCAAAGGTTTCTTAGCATTATTAATCAGTTCAGCAGCCTGACGAACAGCTTCGTTATCGAGTTTAGGATAAGGAACATAGGAACGCACAAAATCAACCTTCTTAGGTTCCCATTCAATCTCCTCAATCTGAGCATTGCGGGGAAAGTCGAGTACCACAGGACCAGGACGGCCCGTACGGGCAATATAGAAAGCACGACTTACAGCCCAAGCGATATCCTCGGCGTGGCGAATCTGATAGCTCCACTTGGAAATTGGTTGAGCCACACCTACGAGGTCAACTTCCTGAAAAGCATCTGTACCCAAAGCGCTGATAGCCACCTGTCCGGCAATGACGACGATGGGCGTAGAGTCCAACATAGCATCGGCCACACCAGTTAGTGTATTCGTTGC
>Ga0326511_10004233_pt1 | contig 11491 bp, 7 predicted proteins | sample 0_2496_0518_D_FD_203701 | JGI IMG/M metagenome (GOLD analysis project Ga0326511, IMG submission 203701) | Bovine rumen microbial communities from UC Davis, California, United States - 0_2496_0518 | ecosystem: Host-associated > Mammals > Digestive system > Stomach > Rumen | place: USA: California...
TCTGGTTTGAAGGCCAGCGATTATCTTCCGAAGTTAGATACCATCTCTCCATTATTCTTCAACAAGAGCGGAGATAAGTATGTTGTCGATAGCAGAAACGTCTCTGCCGTCTATAACGAATTACAACCACTTTTAGCAAATGCTACCTATTTAGCTAAGTCCAACTTTGTTGAAGATGGTGTTGTCAGTGATGAAAGTAGAGATGTCTATTTCTCCTTGCAGACCTTACTTTCCAGCAGTGCTGAAATTACCATCGTTGATGGTTTACCACAGATCACTGTCACTTATGTTGATAATTCCATGGGCTTTGGTGGCGCTGAAACTATCACCATCAAATTCAAAGATGTCGGATCTACCACTCTTCCTGAAGAAGTCAGAAGCAAACTTTATTTTTAAGTTAAAAAAAGGAAAATTTAGATAATGAAAAAACATTTACTTCTTGCGTCTATCGCCAGTTTAGCCTTGTTGGCTAGCTGCGGTACCACCGTCACTCCAATTTCCTCTACCTCTTCTGTTGCCGATTCTTCTGTCACCTCTTCTGTTGCTGACTCTTCCATCTCTGTAGAAGAGACCTACACCATCTCTGTTGATAGCAATATCAAAGGTTGCGTCATCTCTTTAGATAAGACAAGTGCCAAAAAGGGTGAAACCATCACCGTTACTGTCACCGCCGAAGAAAACAAAGAACTCAAAGAATTGACTTCTTCGGTTGCTGGTGTCTCTTTCACCACCGTCAAAGAAGGTGAAACCTATACCTTCATCATGCCTGAAGGAAACATCACTATCTCTGCTACCTTCATCAGCAATAGCCTCTTATCCTTCGTCAACGTCAGTCCAGATTTCTTGGCTATCAACGATGATGAAAACGTCTTCAATCAAAAGCACAACGAAGGCGATGATATCTACTTTGAAATCAAAGCTGCTGAAAATGGTGTCTTACCCATCTTAGATGAAGGCATCTTAGAACATATTTATGTCCATGTCGGTTCCCAGGTCATCCGTCCAAAGTTTGCTGAAGGTGGTGAAACCACCGGTTTGCTTCCTGTCTCTTTCAAGATGCCAGCCGATGCTACCACTGTCTATATCGCTTATTCTGTCCAGCAGCATGAAAAAGAAGATGGCCACACCGTTACTTTCGATGTCGCTGATGGCTTTAAACTCTTAGGTGTTGCTGAAAATACCAAATATGACTATCTCAACGCTTATTTGGTCAGAGAAGAAGGTTACAGTGTCACCTCCTTCCAGTGGAAGTATAATGACGAAAGCGAATGGAATAACATCAGTTACAAGTTCACCAACAACATCACCGACTTTGCTATCAGACCAATGGATGATGGCATTGATGGTTTAGCCAAAGACATCACCATCAAAGTCGAAGGCCAGCTTGTCGGTTCTCAGGCGATCGAATATACTAACGCCAGTGACGTTAACTTCTATACAATTAATGAATCTGGTTATGGCTATAATTCCACCACCGCTCCAGATAAAATCCTGGTTGGTGAAACTGTCTCTTTCTATGTCAAAGCTATTTCTAGTAAACACTTAAAGAGCATCACTTTAGAAGGTGTTGACTACACTCCAGAAATCAACGCTTCTGGTTATACCTACATCAGTTTCGTCATGCCAAACAACAAGGTTACGATCACCTTTAATTGTGAAGAAAACGGCACTATCAGTGTCACTGCCAACGACAAATTAGATTCTGTCATCATCAAGAACAAGTTCTCTTATGATGGCTGGGAAATCTCGTCTGCTGCTCCGGGTGAAACCTTCTATGTCATCCCAACTGCCAAGGCTGGTTATGAAGTCATCGGCGGTAGCTTAAACGGTGGCGAAATGCAACCATATCAAAGATATGAAGATTATGAAAGTATGGATTCTGCTTATGCCATTGCCTTCGTCATGCCAGAAAGTGGTAATGCTGTTATCACTTTAACTATCGGTGAAACTCACTCTGTTACCACCAATGAAGATGATAATGTCAGTTTCTCCACTTATGGTAAGACGAGTTATGCTGAAGGCAACGAAGTCAAATTCAGCGTCAACCCTGGTGCCCAATATAACATCACTGAAGTAAAGGTTCATAAGGTTGGTGATGAATCCACAACTGTCACCGTCAATTATGACAAGGATGCCTACTACTATCCATACTCCTTCATCATGCCTTCTTATGATGTTGTCATCGAAGTCGTCAAGACTGAAAAAGAAAAGAAAACTGTCAGTTTTGACTATTCCTCTCTTTCTTCTGATGTCTATGAATCTATCACCATCAATCATACTGGTTTAAGAATCAATGAAACCATCGTTCCAACTAACAATGTCAATTCCGTTGATCTCTACTTGAATGAAGATATCACTATCGAAGTCGTCTTAAAGACAAACGCCTATAGCGTCAATCTTTCTCGCACGGAAAGTGGTGAAACCTCTTCTTCTACATCTAGCGTCTATATCTATGGCGGTAAAGTCTATCTGACTTTCGATTCCTTTAAGGCTACTTCTAACTTGACTAACATCACCTTAACTCAGGTCAGCAAGACTGCTACTACTGCCACCGTCACGGATTCCACCAATGGTGCTGTCACTGCTTTATACAGTGTCAATGATGGTGCTAAGACCAGCACCCTTCCTGCCCTTTACGAAAATGATGCCGTTAAAGTCTACTTAACTACCGTTGATGAAGACGATACCTCTACTTATGGTGTTAACTACAATGGCACGGCCGCTTCTTCTGGTACTGAATATGATGACAACTTCAATGCCATCTCCTACTTCTCTTTCACTGTTGATGATTCTTCTTCTATCAATATTGAATTCGTCAAATCTGCTACTTACACCTTAACAGTCAACAATCCATTAGAAGATGATTATGGTATCAGCATCATGGACTATGGCTTTACCACCTATTCTAGTGACCCTGTTTCCTTCAAAGCGGGCGCTACTCAATACGTCTACTTAGATGGTAACTATGATGATATCGCCGTTGATGTTGTTGTTTCTGTCGGCGGTACAACTGATACAAACTTATCCAAGTATAATGTCACCAGCTGGAATGCTACATTAACCTTCAACGCTGATATTGTTATCACCGTTTCTGAAGCTTAATCAAGCTAATCAAAAAGAGGATGCCTGAATATACGGGCATCCTCTTTTTTTATAGTTTGATAAGTTAAATTACATCATATAAGGGTATTTATGAATATTAGCAGAGAAGGTACCCTTATTCCAACGAACGTCTTCACTTTCAGGAGCAGAATAACTGAAGGTCACTCTGACCTGCTTGGTTTCATCTTTGGCGGTTTCTGGATCATCGGCCGTGGTTGTGATGTAGTAGGTAGTTGCTGTTTCTGTTTCTTTGCCTTTTTCTTCGACAAGAAGCGTCCAACCAGCATCCGTCAACTGCTTGGTATAAGACTCGGTTAAATCACCACAACCATCATCGGTGAAAGCAGCAAAAGTAGAAGAAGAATAGGTCTTCATAGCATAACTGCCACCTTCTGGAAATGGGAGTTCGTAACCATAATTAACTTTGAAATATCTCTTTTCTTCAGCAGACCAACCTTCTTTGGTTTCTTTACCATATGGCTGTTTCTGATATTCTTCATCACTGGCATCAAAGAAATCACTGATGAAGGTCAATTCAGTAGAATCGACATTCTTGATATCATAGATGGCTGGATGGAAACCCTGATAAGTAGGAAGGAAGGTTAAAGAGTTATCCTGATTAATTCTCACCTTGATCATATCAAGAGTGGAAGTGTCATAGTTATGATCTTCGTCTTCCTTAAAAGATAACTGACCTAAGATACCACATAATAATTTGACATTGGCATCCGTAGAATAGAAGACAGCCTTAGCGGCTAAATCATCTTCTTTTTCACTGCTCATGGCTGGCATATCTTCACTGGAAGAAGAATCACTCATAGCTTTGACACTATTGGTCTCTTCAAAGACTGGAGGGTTTTCTGGATCATAAGTCTGCCACATACCTTCTCCTTTGGCAAAGTAAAAGAGATCTTCAGGAGAATTGAGCATGTTATCATACATCCAATCCTGATTGGTTTGTGTAGATTGTAAAGATGTGACTTTAACCATAGCAAAGTCTTCTACAAACTCATAGATGCCCTGGATTGGATTGACGATAAAGCCGTGATTTTCCACATAAGCACCATAGAGTTCTAAATATTCTGGTGCGTATTCTTTATAGTAGGCATCGCCTAAAAAATACTCGGTAACCACGCCGGTTTGTTCAATCGTAGAATTTCTGCTCTTGTAGGTTTCAAAGATGGCATAGAGTAAATCTAAACCTTCTTTATCAGCTAATGGATCCACTACAACAGAAGAGGATTCTTTTAAAGAAGATTCTTCGCTAGAACTATCAACCACAGCATTGCTGCTGGAATTGACAGAAATTGTCGGAATACTAGTATTGCTAGCCTGATTAGAAGAAGTCTGACTTCCTCCACAGGAAGCTAACATCATAGGAGTCAAGACGAATAAGAGTTTGAATTTTTTTAGCATTGGGATGCCTCCTTTTCAAATTATTTAAGCAGTGAATTCTTCATCATCAAGATTTTCACTACTGACATAGACGGATTGATATTTGCTGTCATAACTGATGGTGACAGTTTCATCATTTACGAATAATTCACCATCTTCGCCAGTAGAAGAAGTGATTTTGAAACTGACAGAAGTAGAAGATAATGGAGTAATATTAGAAGCGGTAAAGGTCACGGCAACCAAAGAAGAATCGTCATCATCTGTATATTCTTCAATCTTGATATCACTAGCGGAAGTGACGATGAGTTTGTAGGTGTACTCATAAATATCTTCATAATTCCAAGTACCGATCAAATCAGCACAGAAGGTTGGAACAACAGTGCCATTGACCTTGATGGTCATCGTTTTAGAAGCGGTGAGTGTACCATTGGTGACGCTGGCTTTGATCTTGATAGTCTGACCAACACCATTGGCGTTGATGGTGTACTTACAAGCGGTAGCGATAACAGATTCACCCTTGGTGACATAATCAGCACCTTCAATAACTTCAAAACTATAAGTGACTTCTTCGGTAGTGTCGGTATTGACAGCAATCATGACACTGTCACCGACATCCTTAGCGTATTCTTTGGTCTCATCTAATTCAGCACCACCGGTTTTAAAACTGACCTTAGAGACATCAAAAGCAACCGTTTTTTCTTCTTCTTTTTCAGTGGTAGCAAAGCTGAGTTTTAAAGAAACGGAATAGACTTCGACATAGTTATCGAAAATCTTGAGGTTGAGATTGTTATAGCTCTTATAGTCACCGGTGTAGATTTTTTCAGAAGCGAACTGAACTTCGTTTCTGTTGAAATCATAAACGGTGAAATAGTTATAAGTCTTATCACCTAAACCTAAGGTGAGATTGTAATAATTACCATCACTAGCCTTATTGATGCTTAAGGAAGAAGTATCAGTAGCCTTGACCTCTTCACCAGCAAAATCAACACCACCTAAAGTCTGATCATAAGTCTTGCTTAAAACACTAGCATGTTCTTCAGATAAAGAAGCGGTAAACTTCAATTCAACTTTGCCCTGGATAGTAGAATCTACTTCCGACTGAGCAATGATGACCATGTTACCACCATAAGTAGTATCTGCACTTCTCATGGCTGTATAGGTGCCATCAACATTCTTGACTAAGGTACCAGCCACTGGAGAATCATAAGCGACTTCAGGAGTGATGGTTTCATTACCACCAGTAACACTAAGGGTAATGATAGCAGAATCACTTAAGCCTAAGACGGTCTTATCCGCAGTCAAAGTAATCGCACTAGGAGCAGTCTTGGCTTCCGAAGAAGAACTCGAAGATTCACTAGAACTAGAAACAGCTTCAGAAGAAGCCTCTTGAGAACTAGAGACAGAAGATTCCTCAACACTGGAAACAGTGGTAGAAGAAGCAGAAGAAACTACAGAGATGGTAGTCTGGCCACAACCGACCAAGAATAAACCTGCAGTAAGAACAAGCAATGATATTTTTTTCATAACAAAACCCCTTCAAGAAAAAAGACATGTGTAATTATATATATTTTATTGAATTTCTTCAATAAAATAACAATAAAATTTCAATCTTTCTCAAAAAAGGATTCATTTTTTTTAATTTTTGAAAATGTCGATAAATTCGGCTCTTTTAAAGAAACAAAAAGGTGCAGGCTGTAATCCTACACCAAAGTTTTATTGAAACTGACTACTCGTTCAAGAGTTTCTCAAGTTCGTTGACCAACTGTTCCATTCTGTCGGTAACAGCCAAGAAAGCTTCCTTCTTAGTAAGGTCAACACCAGCGATCTTAACTTCATCGATCGGATAAGTGGAACCACCAGTCTTCAACATCTCGATGTAGTTTTCAAAGGCGTGTTCTTTACCCTTCTTGACGTTTTCATAGATCAACATAGAAGCGGTGAAAGAGGTCGCATACTGATAGACATAGAATGGCGTATAGAAGAGATGTGGGATATAAGCCCAGACAAATGGTTTGACCTTTTCTTCAGAGATATCAATGCCATAGTAGGTCTTATAAAGTTCAATCATCTTGTCACAGAAGACCTGATAGTTGAGTGGTTTACCTTCTTCAGCCATCTTAGCAATTTCATATTCATAATGGCCAAAGAGCGTCTGACGATAGAAGGTGGACATGATTTCATCAATAGACTTTTGCAATAAGGCAATCTTATCATTCTTAGATAAGGTACCAGATTCCATGAGGTAATCTAATAAGTTGTGTTCATTGAACGTAGAGGCGATTTCAGCAACAAAGATGGTGTAGTTCTGCTTCATGACTGGCTGAGCTTCCATAGAGTAGAGCGTATGGACAGAGTGACCGGATTCATGAGCGAGGGTGAAGACATCATCTAATTCACCATTGAAGTTCAATAAGATGTATGGATGGATATTTTCACCGCCGGAAGAATAAGCGCCGGTTCTCTTACCTGGCTGATGATAAACATCAACATAGCCTTCGGAAGAAACATCATGAGCTTTGTTCTGGAAGTCTTCTGGGAATTTTTCAATAGACTTGAAGAAGAGTTCTCTGGCTTCTTCATAGGTGTAAGTCTTATCCGACTTGGCTAATTGGGTGAAACGGTCATAGGTTCTATATTTTTCTAAGCCAAGATATTTTCTTCTGATTTCTAAATATTTGTGAAGTGGAGCAGCATGAGTAGAAGCAACTTCAATCAAATTATGGAAAACAGCTTCTGGAATATTATTTCTGTATAAATGCTCTTCTAAGATAGAGGAATAGCCTCTGGCTTTCATCTCAGCAATCTGAGACTGAACCGTGGCATTATAGATTTCACCATAGACATTCTTATGTTCGTCATACCAGGAATATAAAGATTCAAAGATGGTTTGCTTATCTTCTTCGCACTTGGCATTGGTGACAAGCGTCGTCCAGTTAGCCTGGTTGACTTCAACTTCACTGCCATCCTTTAAAGTGACTTTTTTTGGTGCATAATCACCGACGCTGAGCTGAGAATATAAGCTGGCACCAGCGCTCTGTAATGGGCCAAAATAGGAAGTTAACTTTTCCTGATCAGCAGGCAAGACGAACTTCTGACCACGGAATAACTTGTCATATTCGAAGTCAAAATCTTTATAGTCTGGATTCTTTTTAAAGAATTCATCAACATATTCTTTACCTAACTTGAGGACTTCTGGATCCGCATAAGAGACAGCGGAAGCATATTCATTGAATAAGAGATGAATCTTAGCATCATCAGAAGCGTTAGCGACATCTCTCTTATCTAAATCGCTTCTCATATGAGAGAACATCGCTAATCTAGAAATTTCGATATCAGCTTCTCTTTGTAAGTCTAAATACTGCTTGAATCCTTCTTCTGTACCGAGTTTACCTTCTAAACTGGCAAGAGCAGGAATGATTCTATTTTTGGCGTCATCTAAATCCTTTAAAAAGGCTTCTTCATCTTTATAGATGCGGGTAAGATCCCATTTCATATTCATGATTGTTTCCTCCTTGAAACACGACCTATCTATTATACAAGATGAGACGTCTTATTGCAGTAGATAAACAAGTCACCATCGTGGATAATCTTGTGATTATTCCTCACTTGTACTAGAATGATGTCATGATGAAAAAAAGCATATTTTTTGATTTGGATGGCACCTTATGGGATGCCATTGATCCCCTTGTGGATTCCTATAATGAGACGATGAAAAGACATGGTTATGACTATACGTTTGACTATGCCAAGGTAAAATCCTGTATGGGTTTGACTCCTGAAGAAACAGGTGTTCTCTTCTTTCCTGAGTTACCGTTAAAAGAAGGTGTTGATCTCTTTCGATTGATTGCCAGAGAAGAAATCACCTATCTAGCCAAACATCCTGGTAAACTCTACCCTCATGAAAGAGAGGTTCTTTCTCAGTTGAAAGAGAAATACGATCTTTATGTTGTTTCCAACGCTGATGTCGGATATATCGAGAATTATTTAGATTCCTGCGATATGCACGAATATTTCAAAGGCCATCTCTGTGCTGGTGATACCGGTTATGCGAAATGGCAGAACATCGTCTACTTAAGAGACAAGGAACAGATCGATGATGTCATCTATGTTGGTGATACCAACAAGGATAAGATAGAAACCGAAAGAGCCAAAGCAAAATTCATCCATGCCGCTTATGGCTTTGGTCAGATTGAACCAGATCCTTATAAGATCAACTCCTTAGATGAACTTCCTGCGTTAGCGGAAAAACTATTTAACAAATAAGCGTTCGCTCCTAGGTAACTAGGAGTTTTTTCTTTGTTTTATATAAATTTGAAAACACATTTAGGTCATGAAACTAAATTATTAGTAAAAATAGTGTAATTTATCATTTATTATCGACATGAAAGCGCTTAGAAGTTATATAATAAGAATTAGCTTTATACATAAAGGAGATTTATCTTATGGATAATCAACCAAATGCTGTTGAAGCAAAACCATTGAAGCTGAACGTCAAAAGAACGTTTATCATCGGCTTTGCGTTTTTCGGTATCCTGCTTTTGTGGCAGGTCTATGATTCCTGGTGCCCAACCTTCTTGACAGAACTCTTCAAAGAAGCCATTCCCGGATCCTCTACAGAACAGGTGCAATACCTGGTTGGCATCATGATGGCTATGGATAACCTAGCCGCCTTGATTCTTCTTCCGATCTTTGGTCACCTATCTGATAAGACACACACCAAAATCGGTAAACGTATGCCTTATATCTTAATCGGTACGTTTGTCTGCGCTGTCGCTTTCCCATTTGTTCCTGTCTTCTTCCATTTCCATAATGTTGCTGGTACGATTGCCATGATGGCAATCTGCGTCCTCTTCATGATGATGTATCGTAACCCTGCCGTTGCTTTAATGCCTGATGTCACACCAAAACCATTAAGATCAAGAGCCAATGGTATCATCAATATCATGGGTTATATCGGTGGTGCCTTTGCGACGGTTGTCGGTATCTTCTTCGTCTTATCCAACTACTTAGGTACCAAAGGTACAGATTCCTGGCAATACCAGAACATCTGGGCAATCGAAGTTCCTTTCTTATTAGCCGCTGTCTTGATGGTCATCTCAGCTATAGTCTTATTTGTCAAAGTCAAAGAGAATAAGATTGAAGAAGAAATGGCTGATGAACTCAGACGCGGTGAAGAACTTGCCGCTGTCGAAGATAAGATCGATGATGATAAGCCGATGACCAAGGCCAATAAGATCATGCTCTTCTTGATTCTTGGTGCTGAATTCTTCTGGTTCATGGCGGATAATGGCATTGGTACCTTTATGAACAACTACACCATCTACTATCTTGGTGCCGCCACTTCTTCAAATATGATCAATACGATTGTCGGTGGTGTCGGTTCTGTCATCGGTTTTGCTATCGGTGGCTATATCGCTGCTAAAATCGGTCGTAAATGGACCGTCTTTGCTGGTCTTGCCTTATCTTTGCTTTCATATCTTGTCTGGCTTATCGCCACTTATACTTTCCTTGCTGGTTCTATGGAAGGTGGCGGAAGCTTCCCAGTCTTACTTTATATCGTTTGGTTCTTTAAAGGCTTCGGTATGTCTTTAGTCCACCTCAACTCCTTCCCAATGGTCGTTGAACTTTGTAACGCTAAGAAGATCGGTGCTTTTACCGGTTATTACTACGCCTCTTCTATGGCTGCTCAGACCATCACTCCTATCGCCTTAGGTACTCTCTTACTTGCTGATAATATCAACTTTGGTTTCTTACCAGTCTATGCATCCATCTGTTTAGGCATCTCTATTCTCATCTTCTCCTTTGTCAAGAACATCAAAACCAGTAAGACAGATATCAAGAAGGGTTTAGAAGGTATCGGCGCTGACGATTAATTGAGGTTCACTATGAAAAAACAAGAAGCTATCTCTAAAGTAAATCCGTTGTTTTTAGAAGGTATCTGTCATCGTGGTCTTCATAATGAAGAATTCACAGAAAATGGTCTCAAGGCATTCAAAAACGCCCTTGACCATCATATGGCTATTGAATTAGATGTTCATCTCACCACAGATAATCAGTTAGTAGTCTTTCATGATTCTGATTTGAAACGCTGTACTGGAAAAGAAGGCATCATCGAAGATTTCAGTCTAAAAGAAATCAAAGATAACTATCGTCTTCTCGACGGTGAGGAAATCCCGTCTCTCCAAGAAGTCTTTGCCTTGATTCAAGAACAGGTTCCCATTGTTGTGGAACTGAAAGTCTGGAAGAAGAACTATAAACCACTAGCACAAAGAGTGCTTGAAGAACTCAAAGCCATCAAAGACAAAAAGAATATCATGCTGATATCTTTTGATCCTCGAGCTTTGTTCCCACTGAAGAATTCCGGTTTTATCAGACAATTGCTTGTCGCCCATGATGGCAAACACGAATATGTCTACTTCTTCCGTCATTTCTTTGAAGGAGTTGATCTCCAGTACACATTCTTAGAGATGAAGAAGGTAAGACGCTACTGCAAAAAGCATTTTGTGAACATCTGGACAGTCGAAGACAAGAAGGTTGTTGATGATTCTCTTCCTTATGTGGATACCATCACCTTCCAGTTGATGGATCAAGACTACGTAAGAAACAAACTCAACTCAAAAAAGCTAGTTGAAAATCATTCAAAATAAAGCGTCGTATTATAAAAATGAGATAGTGATTGAATCACTATCTCATTTTATGTAACGCTGCTGCTAGCAGACCACCAACTCTGGCGTTATTCTCAATCAAGGCCATATTGGTCTTAAGAGAATTACCACCGGTCAAGCCAACCAGTTTATCTAAGAGATAAGGAGTAACTCTCTTACCCGTGATACCATCTTTTTCCATCATAGCGATGGCTTCTTTGATCTTCTCATCCATCCATGTGGCATCTAGAGAATATTCTTCAGGAACAGGATTCAAAATCAAAGCACCCTGCTTGAGACCTAAGACATCTGCGTTATGAATGATATGAGCTAATTCCTCTGGAGAATCC
>Ga0326511_10004234_pt1 | contig 11491 bp, 14 predicted proteins | sample 0_2496_0518_D_FD_203701 | JGI IMG/M metagenome (GOLD analysis project Ga0326511, IMG submission 203701) | Bovine rumen microbial communities from UC Davis, California, United States - 0_2496_0518 | ecosystem: Host-associated > Mammals > Digestive system > Stomach > Rumen | place: USA...
AGTCGTCAAATAAATCTTCTCCAAAAATACTGGGTCTTAACATAATGCTTACCTCCTTTTCACTCAATACCATTAATAGCTACTGAGCAAGGGGAAGGAGGGATTAGATCATTGGAACATCCCGTTCTTTTGGTCTTCTCTGTTCCTCTGTTCGATTATGTTATAGCACTTAAATTAGCACTCGTCAAGTGAGAGTGCTAACAATATTTGTGAAATATTTGTGAACCGTCTATGCCGCGTGAGCAGAATGCACAGATACATGGCTATATTAAAAATGTCCCTTGAATAGAATATAAAAAGGCGCCCCCAATGGAGCGCCCGCTGCCGGATCACATGGATATTTCGACCTCGAGGCCGGATTTGAATTCAAAGGTCAGGTGATCGTCGTAGACCGTCACTTGATGGAGCAGCTTCCTGACAAGGTCTTCATCGTATTCCTGGATCTTGGTCTGCTGCGTCTCCAGAAAAGCCTCGATCATAGCGAGGTGCCGTTTAGCATTCACGTTATCCGCATCCTCCAGTACCAGCTCCTGCTTGGCGTCCCGGAGGGCCTCGAGCTGCTCAAGGATGTCAGTATAGTCTTTCCCGGTATTTGCTCTCTTGAGGAGTTCCTTCTCCAGGGATTCAATCTGCTCATCGGTCTTGGCCACTTTTTCGGCGTTGCCGGAACCGACTGCTTTTTCAATGGCGTTCCTCAGGCCAGACATAAAGTCGTCCTTTTCAGCAATAAGCTGATTGACAGCTTCAACTGCGGCAGCATGCAGATCAGATTCATAGACCGTCCTTGATGGACATCTGCTATTGCTTTTGTTCTTTTTCTGGTCGAGCCTGCATGCGCACCTCCAGACCGGGATCCGTTCTTCCCGGATGTACCACTGGGTCCTTTTGAAAATGTCACCGCAGTGGCCGCAATAGATCCTGCTGGAGAAAGCATACTTCCCACTGTATACACGACGGCTCCCCGAGTCCGATCTGAGCCTCGCCCTGCGTACTATCTCCTCCTGGACCTGCATATATATCTCACGGGGAATGATCGCCTCATGGCTCCCTTCCACATAGTATTGTGGAGCGATCCCTTTGTTGACGACCCGCTTCTTGGTCAGGAAGTCCGTGGTGACTGTCTTCTGTAAAAGTGCATCGCCGATGTACTTCTCGTTCATCAGGATCTTCCGCAGGGTAGAAGCCAGCCAATATTCATTCCCGGCAGCCGTTTTTATCCCGTCTGCTGTCAGGCCTTTCCCAATGGCGTAGTAGCTCTTGCCTTCCAGGTACTCCCGGTATATCCTCCTGACCACTTTGGCCTCTTCCGGATTGATCACCAGATTGCCGTCCTTGTCCTTATCATATCCGAGGAACCGGTTAGTGTTGACCTGGACCTTTCCCTGCTGGTACCGGTACTGCAGGCCAAGCCGGACGTTCTGGGAAATGCTCTGGCTCTCCTGCTAGGCAAGGGAGGCCATGATGGTGAGCAGGACCTCCCCTTTGGCGTCGAGCGTGTTGATCGATTCTTTTTCGAAATAGACCGCGATGTTCTTATCTTTGAGCTGCCGGATGTATTTCAGGCAGTCCAGGGTGTTCCGGGCAAACCGGGATATCGACTTGGTTATCACCATCTCGACTTTTCCTGCCATGCAGTCATCTATCAGCCGGTTGAACTCTTCACGCTTCTTCGTATTGGTCCCGGAGATGCCTTCATCCGCATATATGCCTGCCAGCTCCCATCCGGGGTGCTTTCCGATGTATTCCGTATAATGCTCGATCTGGGCGTCGTAGCTCGTTGCCTGCTCATCTGTGTCTGTAGAGACACGGCAGTATGCAGCGACCCGGATCTTGCGGGATTCGTTCTCTCTTTTTCCGACGCCTCCCCGAAGGGCGGCAGGGATCAGTCTCACTTTTGCCATATCATACCTCGCTTTCGATCAGACTGTACACATATTGCGCCTGTTCAAATGGATCGCTGAAGACCTGATCCGGTCCAGTGATCCGAAATCTTGTTTCAGGTACCCTTGGGCACAGTGCTTTCTTTGGGAGCCTGTCCCGTCCAAGGGCTTTTTCACGGCGCCTCCGTTCTGTCTCTGCAGCATCAAAGGTCTCTCTGTCGATGACCGCCGGATAAAAATCGTCCCCCAGATAATGTCTGTTCTGCAGCATGCGCTTCACGGATCCGTGCTTCATTATCAGGCCGGCTCCTTTCGCGGCAGCTTCCAGGGAAAGACCTCCCAGGTATCCTGCGTAGATCTGCCGGATCTGGTCCGCCTCTTCCTGGCAGACTATAGCTTCCCCGTCTTCGATCCTGTATCCAAATGGTGTATGTCCCTGTCTCACTTTCATCACATCCTTTCCAACAGGTCCAGACCGCATTTCAGATGGAAGGTTATCTCTGTCTTGGAGTGAACGGTCGCATGGTCCAGGAACTCCTCTGCCAGAGATCCGTCAAAAGATCCGGAGGGTTCCGCCCTGTCGACATATCTGACAAGGCGGATCAGTTCTTCCATCCTCTGAGCATTTCCCGCAGCCGCCCTGGAAAGACGTTCTTTTTCATCTTCCAATGCTTTCGATTCCGCAGCCAGCTCATTGCTCTCCTTGTTGAAGAGTGCCGGCCCGATGTATCCCTGTGTCATGAACATCGTGAGCGTCTGGATCCGTTCCGCATTCTCATCCAGCTTCCGATCGATCTCCTCGATCCGTCGAAGATTGCTTTTTTGTGTTCCGTAGCGGACGCTGTCGAGCAGCATATGCAGGATCTCCCTGCGGGCAAAAATGAGCTTGTTCATCATCGTCATGAATGCACATTCCAGGTCGCTTTCCCGGATATATTTCATTCCACAGGAACCTGCATCTTCCAGATGCTGCTTGCAGGCCCAGACTGGATGTTTGACGTTCCCTGACGAGCTGATATGCCTCTTGAACCTGCTGCTACATCCGCCGCAAACGAGCTTGCCGGTGAACGGGTACCTGTTCTTGTATCTGGGATCTTTCTTTTTGACCCCTTTCTCCCTGGCCCGCTGTTCCATCAGAGCACCTACCGCATCAAAGTCCTCCTGCGGAATGATGGCGGTGTGATGGCCTTCAACATAAAACTGGTCGCGGTCGCCGTAGTTGTGATGCCTCTTGAAGCGGTGGTCCGTGTATGTCTTCTGGAACAGACAGGCCCCGATGTACTTCTCGTTCATGAGCATCTCCCGGACCGTGGCGCTGGTCCATCGGCCGCCTTTCCGGGTCGGGACCCGGAGCCCATTGAGCTCTTTTGCGATGGCATAACCTGTCTGCCCTTCCAGTGCCCTGGCGAAGATCCATCGCACCCACCTGGCCTCATCCTCATTGACGGTCATCTCGCCATCTTTCATGTTGTATCCAAATGGGGCATATGAGAGCTTATAGGTCCCGTTCTCAAAGCGATGGCGGACGCTCCACTTGTTGTTCTCCGAGTTGGATACAGATTCGCTTTCCGCAAGGCTGCTCATGATCGAAAGCAGGAGCTCTGATTCCATCGATCCTGTGTCGAGATTCTCCTTTTCGAAATATATCGTCACTCCGAGGTCAAGCAGCTCTCTGGTCAGCTCCAGGCAGTCTGCGGTGTTGCGCGCGAACCTTGATAATGACTTGGTCAGTATCCGGTCTATCTTACCCGTCTCACAATCCGTGATCATCTGCAGGAGCGCTGGCCGTTTATCTTTATTCGTGCCGCTTATGCCTTCATCGTAGTAAAGGCCAGCGAACTCCCAATCTGGATTAGCGCTGATGAGCTTTTCGTAATGGCTCTTCTGCGTCTCCAGGCTGGAAAGCTGGATATCTGCTTCCGTAGAGACCCTGCAGTATGCAGCTACTCTGATCTTGGAAGCGGCTGCCTGGACCCTTGCCGGCTCGATCTTCGTTATCCGTTTCATTGTCTCGCCTCCTTTCGCAGTCTGATGTTCCCGTACTATTGGGCACATATCAACTTATTTCTCATAAAAGTCCGGCTAAAACAGGCACAAAGATCTTGCGGGATTCGGCAAGGATCCTGTCACTTTCTTCGGGAGTTATTAGCCCCTTCTCCAGCATCTTTAATGTCAGTTTTTCTGCTCTGTAATAATTGATCTCATCGTATAACTGCTTCTCGGACATATCATGTGTGGCAGGCACAGGTGCCTGTGCCAAAGTTGTTATCTTCTTGACCTGCATATTCTCGTTCTCCCTTCCGAGGGAACTGATCCGTCCCTCTATCTTCCCATGCCTGCTTAGGGCACTTTTTTATAATGGTCAGGAGAACTTTTTTGCAAAAAAACCTGCTAACAAAAGTCAAGTACTTTTGAGCAGGTATTATTAAATCTTTTGATCTTTTATTTTTGCGCACACTAAAAAGGCTGGCGTTATTTTCCAGCCAAAGCATCTGTCATAGGTTTTTTATTGCTGATAAACTTCCATTACCCTTTTCTATAAATTATAATAATTTATAACAAGTTACATGTGAGAATAAATTACCACGAACCAAGTAAATATGCGGTTTCATAGAGTTTTATGGCTCTTTATGGAGATACATGAAATAGGACTTCATATAACGATTCCTTGATTGCTATGTGTCATATTCGCACACATACAATAATTTCGATTCTGAGTCATATATCGCAAAAGTAAAATTAAAGGAAGATCTGCTTAATAAATCCTCATCACTGTATGGATCTTTACTTTCACTATGCCTATCATATAAGAAATAATAACCTTTCTCCACCTTAGGAATTTTTAAATTTACATCATATGGTTGATAAATAAACGTATTCAGATTCGCCGTGCATGGGAGTTTATGCCAATTCCCATCGGCGACAATAACATCCTCTAAGGACTCGTCCGAATACTGAATTGTCTGGAGTCGATATCCGTCACCATGAAAACCACCATGAGTATCTGAATCAGATATAACTGTTCCACCCGATAAATCAACTCCCAAGCCATTGATATAATTATTTTGTCCGTTGGCCTGATTCCCACAGGCACTTAGTATAAAAGAAAAACATACTGCTAAAATCACTATTACTTTTTTCATATATTTATCTTGCCTCTCTTTCAAATTAGAGCCATTCGCCTTTGGATGCCGCTATCAATATAGCTATCAACAGACAAATGACAAAAACACATATCACAAATCCAATCAAGCAAGAAAACAGACCGCATCCCCACAGCAGAGGATATTCTTTCCTGCTCCTACGCGTAATGATGGATATTATCACTCCTATCAGTGAAAGCACAGGACCCGCAAATATGATTTCCGTGTAATTATATGGTGCATGATTGCAGCTCCAGAAACAGATGCCAAACACAATGAATGATGCAATCCCTAAAATTAAAGGTGTTGTAATTATCAACCTGTTTTCTGCGAGCCTCTTACTCATTTGATTTATCCTCTGCAGGTCTATACTCTAATAAATCTCCTGGCTGACAATTCAATGCCTCACATAGTTTCACAAGTGTGCTCACTTTTATAGCCTTCGCCTTACCTGTTTTCAGGATTGACATATTCGTGACTGTTATCCCTACTTTTTCCGCAAGCTCCGTAACGCTCATCTTCCGTTTGGCAAGCATAACATCGATGTTAAAAATAATTTCACCTTCCATATGCCCCTCCCGTCAGATTGTAAGATCGCTCTGTTCCTGAAGGACGGCTGCCTTCTTTACCAGATACGACAGTGCCGCAGCAGCTACAGCGACAGCTACGCCAGCAAAAACCACGATTAAAGAAAACAAAGCAACTCCAGGATGACTCATATTTGTGAACAGCAAAACTACATTTCCAATAAAGAAAAATATGCCATCACCGGCGGCAAGCCATGAGATCCATTTAAGGTATTTAGCATTCTCATTTGAGAACGACCTGTCTTCTCCAATATTTGAAGCAATCCTCCATCCGAACACCAGTACCATATAACACGGGATTCCGCTTACCCATAAAAATATAAGCCACGGCCAGAATCTATTAGCGAACTCAGGATAATCAGTCACAAGAGACTGACCATAACTTGGAAAGATCACAAAATAAACAATCAGACCACAAAGCCCTACTCCTACAAGGATAATCTTAAGCCATTTTGCCAAACTTTTTTGTTCCATTTGACTTTCACCTCCATGTCTTGATGTGATTTAGAGTATACTCGTTCTTCTTTCGTTTATCAAGTATTTTTTATCGTGTTACGATAATTATTCACCAAACCACATCAAATATGATGGTCAGAAACGGTCAAAGTCATCCTGGCAGGCCAGCATTTCATGCGATTCTTCATCTCGCTGCATTTCCGCATACATATCATTGATCTCTCCGATATTCAGCAGATACAACTCGCTGATATAGATTCCTTCCTGATTTTGGGTAAAATGAGCCTGCGGAGAATCGTTCCCCACAGGCTCATAAGATCACTTCTTAAGCAGTGTATCGATGTTCCGGTTGATATACCCCTGGACCACGTCATAGTCCAGGCCGGCCTCTGTCAGCTTTCGGATCCTCTCGTCCCCGTTACCGTAGGGATTGTCCCCAGAGCATATCTGCTCTACCGCTTCGACCGCCCTATCCACGAGTACCTGGACCGGCCCGTAATATTCCTTCAGCAAGTCAATGCGCGCCTGGCCGTTGCCGGCATGATCTTTAAGGACGTAATCGGCCATTGCCCAGTGGAGCCTTTTCTCATCCTTTGCCAGCTCGTTTACAGTCTCCTGTACCCTGTCATAGTCCTTTCCCAGGGCCGTCTTCCTGTCAGCGCCGTTGCCGTGGAGCCCTAAGAAGCACTCGACAGCAAGGTCAGCGGGCGTCTTGTCCTGCTTCAGGACATTGCCTCTCCAGAGGACCTTTGCCTTCTTGCAGAACTTCATGGTCTTCCCGTTCCGGGTCCTGGTGGCCAGGTTCCTTTCCGCTGAGGGATGGATCACACCGTTCCTGCAGTCCAGTACCACCGTCCCGTTATAGCGGACAGAGTAGATGTTGGCATATTTCTCGACCCGCTTGTAGGCCCTGTCTGCCCATGAGCGGAAAGTGCCGCTGCTCTCCCCGTTGCAGTTGCAGACCGCGATCGACGGGTCCACCTTTTTGATCACAGCCTCGGAGTTCGTATCCCCGTCGCCGTGGTGGGACAGCTTGTAGATGTCCGCATGGATATCGGCCCCGGACCCGAGCAGGCCCTTTTCCCCTGCGGCGGAAAGGTCTCCGGCAGTGAAGAAGCGAACGCCGTCGCCTTCTCCGATGACGACAAGGGACCTGTCATTGGGATCTCCCTTTCCCTTGCGGTATACGACAGTGAACTTCCACCGACCGCATGTGAACGTGGAGCCTTTCTGCAGATAGATGACTTTTGTCCCATTTGCCCTTGCGGCTTCTGTTATCTGCCGAGCTCTGGCGCCGCCCTGCATATCGACAGGCAGATACACTTTTGCGACCTTAAAGTTATTGATGAAGTACACGATCCGTCCCCAGTGGTCGTGATGATCATGGGATACATACAAGTCCAGCGTCTTCACCCCGTGGTCCTTAAGGTATTTGATGATGTAGGTGCCTTTCTCATGGCATGTGTCCATGAGGAGATATCTGCCGTCCGACTCGACCAGGGCGGCGTCTCCCCACCACCCCGGCCTGACAAAATCAATGAAATGAAGTCTGCTCATAATTCCTCCCAATAAAAATGCCCGGGACCATTCCCAGGCTTTATATCTTCCTTATATAATCTGCACTGACAAATCCGTAGATCCGGCCGTCGATGAGGACGTAGTACCAATCGGCTCCTCCCGCGTCCTTTACCGTATCGCAGATCTCAACAGTGGTCCCGTACTTCAATGTAGGGATAGTCTTGATGTTAGGATGCTCGAGACCTGCCCAGCTGCGGACATTGAGGATGCTGGCAGTTACCTGGCCCTTGCCCTTGACCTCTTTGCTGGGAGCACCTCCGGAAGAGGCGGGAGCAGCATCACCCTTGTCGTACCTGGGCGCTGCATATCCCCTGATCTTGCCCCAGCCGATGGGGATGGACCGATAACTTACCGCATCATTCCGGTTCCCCTCGATGCAGATGATGACCCCGGCCTTCACCTGATCGACCACACCGATATGATCCGCGAAGCCGTCATTGGGCTGGGACGACTTGTCCCAGTTGAAGACGATGATGTACCCAGGCTCCGGTACGATGTTCCCATCCTCGATCCAGATGCCCTTTTCTTTGAATATCTGCACATGCCTCTCAACGCCGCACTCTGTTCCGATCAGGTCGACCATGCCGGCCTGAATGGCTGCCGCCGATACTGTGACGTCACACCACTGGTCTGTATATTTGACTTTGTAGCCCTGGGCCAGCGGCTTATGGCTGTTGTAGATATCAATGATCTGCCGATGCCTTCCATTGCTCTCAGACCATCCGAGCCAGGAATGCCACACAGCCAGATAATCTGCAGCGGTCCGCTTCTTATCCCCAACAACTGCGGCAGGCTTTTCCGCATCGTATCTTGTAAGACCATATTCATTGATCAGGGCCATGCAGTTCTTCACGTAAGTGGATGAAGTGGCGTATCCATCCCTGATGATGGTCTCCAGGTATTTCTGCGGATCTGTGATGCCTTTCAGGTTCCGGTATCTCGCCATCTGGATGAACTCGAAGTAGCCCCGGACGCCTTCCTCCATCGATCCATAGACACGGAAGTTGTCGCGGATGGTGGTCTTTGTCCCAGGCGTATATTCCTCCTGGGTCTTCATGTTGACGCTCTTTCCCTTCCAGGCAGTGCCGCATTTCAGGCCGAAATAATTATGGTAGACAGAAGACAGCTTCGATTCTCCGAAAGCAGATTCCAGGATCGCCTGGGCGATGACAGGGCTGCTTACCCTGATATCGTATTCCGGAGCGATCTTCTGGATACAACCGGCGATCTTCGTGATAAAATCCTGTTTACTCATCTTTCTCACCGCCTTCCCCTCTTGCGGCATCCACCAGTCCCTCGCCCACGATATAAGCGATGACAGATGCTCCTGCCATGATGATGGCGGTCATCTGGGCAGCCTCGCTCTCCGTATGGCCTGCGGCTACGATGAGCAGGGCCACAAAGGACGCGACCGCTGTCCACAGCTTCCTGCTTGTAAGTTTCCTGATGATAGTATCCTTATCCATGATTCCTCCTTCTTCACCCGATCCGGTGATCTCTTGATAACTCCTGATACAGCTGTCTGATGTACAGCGTATCCTGCTTCACGACTCCATTGATGACACTCTTTTTCAGGCAGTATTGTTCATACTCGTCTGCCACGTTGAGCACATGGCTCCATTCCTCTTCCGAATGCTCCTGACCGGCCCTGCACTCCCTGGCGAACTGCAGGATGGCCTGCCGATGCATGTTGATCCAGATCTCCCTGACCTGCTTCTGCAGGTTCCCGTTCAGCTTGCCGCCGATCCATGCAAAGATTCTGTCCCAGGGATCGAGCTTGACGGGAGAGATCTGGATGAGGCTTAGCAGGAGCAGAATTCCCGCGCTCGTCCACCCCAGATCAAGACCTCTTAAGAATTCCCATATCTCATTGATCGTCATAGGCTGCCTCCTTTCAGACTGCCGTCACATACAGGCCGACCAGGTCTGCCAGGTTATGATAGACAGGACTGCCTGTATCTCTGGTGCATAGATAGGTCACACCGTTCTGGCTGTAATATTTACCTTGCTCCAGAGCCATGTTCCCGGTATAGGGAATAGCATCTGCCTCTGATCCAGAGTGGGTCTCGTCGATCTGGGCGTAGAGCGATTCTGTCCCTTGCCCGGGAATCCAGTTCCTCTGGAAGGTATGGGCCTGCAGCGTTCTGTAAAGTTTCCCGCTGAAAGTGAACTTGTAGTTCACTTTTATCAGCTGGCCGCTGCTTACAAGTTCTTCCCAGGAGGGATAGAGCTCTTTTGCAGTCAGGGCCGTTTCATCGGGGAGGAGCTGGGCGGCATCCCGCATCACCTCTTTCAGATCCTGCGCTCTGTCCACATCAGAAAGGCCACCGAAGATCATCTCTCCGATGGCCGCGTAATTCTCTGCATTTCGCTGAGCGTCTGTATACTCGTCTGTCTCTTCGTATGTATGGTAATCTGGCAGGATGAATACGGCGTCCTCCACCGAATCTCCGTCACCCTCCCGGATCTTCATTCCGGCATCCGAGTGAACATAGATGACTGCCTGCGTCCCGATGTCAAACCTCTCATACTGTACCATCACTTCCTCCTTCCTGGGCTTTCCGGTAATACTGGTCCAGCTCGATCAGCTCCTGTGCCCTGATATCAGAAAGGACCGATGCCAGTACGTTCTCAGCGATACCGGTCGCCAGCCTTGACTCGTTGACCGCCTGGATGATCTTCTGGCGGAGCTTTGTTGTTTCCACAGTCACATTAAGTTCCATATATGTTCTCCTTAAGAAAATGTAAGATAACAGCCGGTCATCTCTACCACGACAGCGTCATGGACGGTCCCGGCAAAACTGACCGAGTTATTGAAGACCACCTGGATGCCCATAAAGGTCCTGTAGCAGGAGCAGGTGATCGTTCCTTTCGTCAGGGTCTTGTTGTTCTGGTAAAAAGTGATCGAATCGTAATGGAGCGTGATATCTGCATTAGCCACGCTGTAATCGATCGGCTTCTCCAGGGGGATAGTGCCCCAAATGACCTTGGCTTCTCTTAGGTGCATGACCAGGCCGTTGATGCCGTGCTTGGTCGTAGCGCCGGCAAAGCAGACCGGGATACTGTGTCATGGTGATGCCGGCCAGGTTGTTCCTGAGGTTAAGCGTCTGCAGAGCCAGATAATTGTTGGTCCCTGTCGCTCCGGCTGCTATGGCAGAACTTGCCCAGAGGATGGGCTTGGTGATGTCAAAGGAGACACCTGCCGCCACATGGAAAAAGCCTGAGGAATATGGTTCACTATCATAGCGAAACAGCTCAATAATCATTTTATCTACATATGCTTTTTCCCCTACCGGATGTCCTGTAAGGTCCCAAAGCATAAATGGGATACTTCCGCATTTTTCTTTAAAGTCCAAATTCGCTTGTTCTCTTAATCGTTCTTTTTCGATTCTATCGCTTCTTGTGTTTCCAAGGTCGATAAAAACTGCAACCACTAATGAACCTAAAACACCATAGAAAACATTCTCTGCAACAGTAGAATCATAGAAAAACGCAAAGAAGGCAGCAGCAATACAAACAAGGACTGCACGCCAACCGGCCATCAGGACTGCTGGACACAGGAATACCGGGACAAGGTTTCCGAGCAGCGCAGGAAAAACGGTACGAATCCGAAGGGAGCCTCCTGCTTCACTGCCAAGATCAAGTGTGCAGAATGCGGAAACAACTACAGGCGGCAGACTCGCAAGAGAAGCACCGGAGAGAAATATTACCTATTTGCCTGCGCGACCACCAAGGACTGCAGCAACAACTGCATCCACGAGGATGTCCTGAAGGAGCTGGCAGCCAAGGCGCTTGGCCTTTCCGCATTTGACGACGACGCCTTCACGGATCAGGTCGACCACGTAGA
>Ga0326511_10004235_pt1 | contig 11490 bp, 10 predicted proteins | sample 0_2496_0518_D_FD_203701 | JGI IMG/M metagenome (GOLD analysis project Ga0326511, IMG submission 203701) | Bovine rumen microbial communities from UC Davis, California, United States - 0_2496_0518 | ecosystem: Host-associated > Mammals > Digestive system > Stomach > Rumen | place: USA...
TTGATGTGCTTTTGTAAGCTCAAGAGTTTCATTTGCATGTGTCATTTCAAGGTTTGACTTTTCCTGATGTAGTGTGTCAATTTCTTTTTGATAGTCATTTCTCAAGGTGGTGATTTCATCTCTTAATTTATTGTTTGTTTCTTTATTTCCTTGAACTTCACACAATAGCTTGTCATTTATTTCATCAAGCTTTGCATTAAATTGTGTTTGCATTCTTTCAATTTCTTTGTTATGCTTTTCATGTATAGCAAGCAATTGATTTGTGTGAGTTTCTTTTAACTTGTCAATGTCTTCAAGATGTGATTTCTCAAGCTTTGTCATTTCCTGATGAAGATGTTGAACTTGTTTGTCAAAGTCTTCTTTCATTGTGGACTTATCTTGCTTTAATTGATTGACTTCATCTATGTTTGCGCTTGACTTTTCCTTGACTTGTTTCTTAAGTTTGATTATTTCACTTTCACGCTCTTCAATCATGGCTTTGAGATGTTGAACTTCACTCTCATGACTAGCAAGCTTTTGATTTATGTCTTCATATTCATCATGATATAAGACACAAACTTGCGCTTGCAATTGTGGAGCGCCTCTTTGATTTGTGCCTTCAATGAATTTGCTTTCATCAACATTGTCTCTTTTTGTGAAATCTTGCACCCTGAAATTATTGTCTTTGACTTTATACATCACTTTTTCAATCATGAAAACATCACCTATTGACTATCTTTGAACGTCAAAGCATAATAATATTATCATGACTTTATCATGACTTTGACTTCAGGCACAAAAAAGAGTCATGACTTTCATCATGACTTTGACATGACATTGCTTTTCCTGAATGTGCAAGAGCATGATGACATTTCACAAAGTCATGACTTTCATCATGACTTTTTCATGACTTCGCCTGCTAGTGATCACTATGAAATGACTAGCCTATTTCATGTGAAAATATACTTTGTCATGAGTGTGAAAAGGAGCGTTTTCAGGGCGTTTTGAAAAAGGCAGGAAATTGCTTTAAATCAAAAAAGGAGAAAGCACCTGAAAAACACCTTGTTTTTTTGTGCCTTCAAATGAAAGAAGTGTGCTATAATTTAATGACTTATGACTAGCACCATGCGTTTAAATGATAGCACCTTTCATTTATTTAAACGTGTTGCAAACTTTCAAAATGTTTGACAATTGATATAGATGTCCCACAAAAAATTTAGTTTATAGCCCTCAAAAAAGCCTTAAAATCGTTTTTGAGTAACGTTTCAAGTGTAAAATTTTATGGCTTAAAACTTTGCAATTGATGAAAAACAAATGAATTGAGTCTCAATCACTCAAACAAAAGATTTAAGAAGACTTTATTTTTGCCATTTTTTCTCAATGCAAACCTATTCAAATCAAGAAAAGAAAGGCTATTTGAAGAGATGAAGGCAAAAGGAGAAACTTTTCACTTGAAGTGTTACCTACGACTAAACGTTTCAAGTGTAAAATATCATGACAAAGTCATGACTTTTCACACATAAACTCATGACTTTCAAAACACCTGAAAAAAACTCATGACTTTTGCACCTGAAAGTCATGACTTTAAGATTGCACCTGCAAACACTATCATGATAAACTCATGACTTTGAAAATAAGCACGTGAGATATATCACGCTGATGACCTCATGACCTACATCATTTAATGATGTCAATTTCTTAAAGTGTCTTACAAAAAAAGAGAGGGTGAAGAGAAATGTCATTGCATTGCTAGATTTCATCACCTGCAAATGTTGAACTAGCAATTGCCCTGCAATGACTTTCTCACAAATTCATTTTATCCTTCGGTAATTTGTTACTTTATGTAACATGTCAATGTTTGTTTGTTTGTCAATATATAATTAAGCGTGAAATTTCATGAATGTGTGAAGGTGAATGCAAATGCAAGATGTCAGGCTTGAGCAAATGAGAGTCATTGACATAAGTCTTGCAATATATTGAGCAAGTAATTAATTATTTGCTTAAGTAATTGAGCGCTTGAGCAAGTGATTACATGAGAGAGAAATTGATGTCATGACAATTTGTTTTCTAGATTAAAACGCATTTATTATCGCTGCAGAACTCAATCAAGGAATTTTAAAAGCGTTTTGTTTAAATCAAGCGTTAATGTGAGCGTTTTGAAATAATGATATTCTTTCACACTATAAGGTTACTAAAAGTAAACCTTATATGTAATTGAAACAATAAATAATAACACAAAAAAAGAAGGAGCGTTTGAAAAATGGTGAAACAAATAAAAATCAAAGAAAGCGTGCATGAGCAATTAAATGCAATGAAACATGATGAAGACACTTTCTCACGTGTCATTGAGAGAGTAATTGATGAAAACAAAGCATTGAAAGATAAAAATGAAGACTTGCAATTGAGATGTGATGAACTTAAAGAAGACAAGGAAATCTTTGTCAAATTGAACTCATTAAAAAAGATAAGCGTCAAACACAAAGCAATCATTGAAAAAGATGACATTGACTTGTTAATCAATGAAGGCGTCAATGAGTTTTTAAGACAACATTATAAGAGTTATCCTGAAGGCAATTATGACAGCACACCTCTTGAGCTCATTGGACTTGCAAGCATTGTCAATGCTTTATATGAGATTGACATTGAGCATGATAATGACAATGAGATTGACAAAAGCAAATTGTTTGAATTAATTAGAAATATCAATGAAGTCAGGATTGCAGGATTTAAAGGTCAAGACTATATTGACTTTGATGTTGATGACACTTTCTATCAAATTTTAAATTGTAATGTGAGAGACTACAACGTGAAAGATGACTTGATCAAGTATTTGAAAGAGTAATCCTTTTGCTCTTTTTCACTCTTTTTTTCTTTATCAATAACTTTCCAAAACTTTCCAAAAACTTCAATTATACCTTTACAAACCTTTACATTAAACGTTACATAGCGTTACAATTTGACACATACATGATGTAAGTCTTGCAATTATTCATCATGCTTTGCAGGATTTAACACAATAGCTATTTTTTGAAAGTTTAATGTTTGTTTGATGTAACGCAAGCAAGTGAAAGTCATGACCTTTCAACATCTTCAGGTGCATTGTCTTTTCATGATGTAATGCTAGCACATTTATATATGACTAACAATATAACTACTATTATCAAATGAGGTGTCTTATCATGGCAAATGTTAAACCTGATGAAAAGATGAAAACTTTCAGACTTAAAAAGAAACTAGCTTATGAGCTTGAGATATATGCAAAACAAAAGCATGTGAGTGAAGTGGAACTTGTTAGAAGATACATCAAAGAAGGTTTAATGCGTGATAAAGGTCAAACAACATTTGATTAAATATATTATGAAATAAAAGTCATTAAAAAAGAAGTTTAATTGAGAAAAAGATTAAGAGCATTGGCGTGCTCTCAATCAAATAAGTATACTTAATCTTATTTTTGAGTTACTTGTTATATAAACTTGATGACATCACATTTCAATGAAAATGACGTCAGAAAACAAACTTGACATCATATTGCAATAAATTTGATATCAAATAAAAAGTGATGACGTCAAAATGATGTAAAAATGACGTCAAGCAAAATATTGATGAAATCTTGAAAGACATCACTTTTTCAAAAGTTTGATGTCAGGTTTCAAAAAATGATGTCATATTTGCAAACATTTGATGTCAAAAAATAAACATGACATCACTTTTCAATGAATGTGATATCACTTTTTCATGACCTTCTTTATTTCTAATATAACACAATATATGGTGTTGAAAATGAAAAAAGATGAAAGAAAACAAACAACAATACGCATAAATCCTGAAATATGGGAAATTGCAGGAATGAAAGCATCATGCTCAAGAAGTGAACTTGTTGAGAGGTTACTCTTGAATTATATTTCAATTGAAGGCAGTAGACAAGACTATGAGCAAAAAATCAAAGAATGTGAAGAGATAATTCAACATGAGAAAGTGAAGATACTTGAATATAAACAAGCTATTAAAGACATTGAGGCTCAAGAAAAAGAGAATGAGTCAAATGCAAATGTAATACATGATTGTTATGAAAGGATTGACAGATATATGAAAACACATCAAACAATCCCTTATGCGTTTTTAAGAACTTTAAACAATACTCATAAAGTTGATTTGAACACTTTAAACAAATATGTGATTGAAAAAGGATATAGGTTTTCATGAAGATGGCTTGCGTAAATATGTCTTTTGAATGTGACGTCACCTGACGTCAAGATATCACGTGACGTCACTTATTGTCTTATTATTATTTATTGAAAAAACAATTATTATTATATTATATTATATCATGACAAAAATCAAAAGTGAAACATGAAGGAACATAAAGAAACAAATATGTCAATTTAATAAAAAAAGTAGGGAAATGAGAGGAAGTCAAGAGGTTTAGTGAGGTTTATTCACCAATTTAATAAAAAAATGTAATATTTCAAAGTGTTACAAACATTACAATAAAACACAATTTGTTCCGAAACAAAAGTGAACATAACGAAACATTATGAACAAAGAGGAACACAACATAAGTTTTGAATGATTAAACAACGTGAAAAATAAAGTGATAAAGATGTTTTATGATGATTTTGAACTAAAAGAAACGCCTTTTAAAAAAATAGATGAATTAAAAGAGGCAAAAGAAAGTGAGCGTGTCAGCGTCAGGACTGACATTGCACCTGAAGACTTCAAACTTATTGAGCAATACTTCAGGCAAAGAGACCCTTCATATAATATTGAAAAGAAAAAAGGAAATGTCATTGATAGGTCAAAGTTTGTCAAAGAGCTCATGTTGAACTTTTTAAACAACAATGCTATTGATAAACAATGCTTTAAAGATATTTTTGTTTTAATGTTATTGCCTGACAGTCATGATCATGATGAAATTGAAGACAAAAGTGAGATTGTTGGAGCAATACAATTTCAGGAAGACAAAGCCTATGCAAAAGTGTTGAATGACGCTTTTAAATGTCATAATAAATATTTCAAAAACAAATTTAATTATATTTACAATGTTAGAAAGTTTAATGAAGAGACATATAATGGTTATTTGTTTTTTGATGAAATAGATGAACGTGTTTTCTTTTATGTTGATGAAAGCATTCAACATGACTTTGTGAAAACAAAAATGCGTTTAAGTGAAGTTTACTATGAGCTTGACATTGATAATTGTTATCTTGCAGTTTTCAATCTCAATAATTATCTTGATGTCCTGAAAGAAGGGCAATATGTGAGCAGGCTTTCACCATATTGGCATGAAGGTGCGCTTGTTTTGTTAGATAGACATAATGATTTAAAAATTTGCTTAACGTGTGATTGGAGCTTTTACAATGGCATGATTGAGCTCTCTTTTGGTGTATATGATGAAGAGGACTTTGACATGACAATATTGCCTTATGCAAACAATGATGAACTTATTGAAGAGTTTAAAAATTTGACAGTCTCTTTGACGCCTGAAGATGATTTGAAACAACAAAAGCAAACACTCATTGATTTAATTAAATTCAATGATTTGCGCATTGACGCTTTAAAAGATGAGAGTGAACGTTCAAAACAACAAATCAAAGCTATTGATAAAGAGCTTGATGAATTGAGCAAAGACAATAGCTAGTTTTTTATTATTCTTTTTTTCATTTATTTTTTTTCTTTGTTTATTGCTCTTTATTTCATGCACGCAAGACGCACGCATTTTCTTTTGTCAAATAAAGCCTAAATAATACGATACCTTTATATATGTTAGACGCAAATATATTAACTAACAAGTGAAAGAGCTCACTAGCAATTAATAAAAAAAACAATGTGAGTCAAAACCATAGGAAGTGAAAACAAAAAGAAGTAAATTGATAATGATAACATGATGAACTCTTGAAACGCCAATTAAAAGAAATTACATCATGCAATCAAGTGAAACTAATCAAAAAACAAAGAAACAACAAACACACCTTTGTGAGATTAGTTATAATTACTTTTTCTAATCTCATATATTTAAAAGTTTCACACCTTCATCATTATCTCTTGCATTATTTTTAAAGAACGCTTTCAGGAAACACACTTGATAAAAATTTGAACGTGATAACAATGAAAGAAAATTCAAATAAATGTAGGATTAACGCTTACATATCAAAAAAGAACTATGTTTCTATAGATGAATTGATGAAAGAAGAGCATTTGATTTCAATGAAACTCTCAAAAGGCGCTATATTAGACCTTGCATTGTCAAACTTTTTCAGGGCGCTTGATTGTGGTGAAAGTCTTGAAAGCATAGCTATTCAACACCTTGAACGCATTGAAGATAATGAAAGCATTGACACAATCATTGTGCCTGAAGGTGATGAAAATGGCTTTTGAACGTGTTGAGACTCTTGATGAAGATGACTTTTATAAATCTTTAATGAAACAAGCTCAAAAAGTTTCAATCATAGATATAGGCAAATTATATGAGTCAGATGACAAAGAAAATCAAGCTTACTTCTATATTAAATATATGCTTGCTAGTAATGGGCAAGAGCAAAGCGTGGCTTATAATGTGAAGTATATTGATGACACAATCATTGTGCCTGAAGGAGCAAAGCTTTATCCTTTACTCTCTTTTGTGTCAGGCATTGAAGATGGTGAAATTCATTGCAATAAGCAAGACATTGATGACTCATTAAAGGATTTATCATTCAAAGCAAGGGCAAAGAAACAAAAGGGCAAAACTACATGGTATAAAATCATACCTATTGAAGAGATAAGCGTGGAGTGATTAATTTATGTCATGTAGTGATATTTTTTATAAGAATGGTGAGGAAATACGCTCAAGCCTTTTAAAATGTGAAGTATCTATTTTAAATCTTGAAATTGGACATTTGCAATTGAAATTGACACCTTATGATGAAGATGTCATGATATTGAGGAAATACTATGACAACGCATGGAATGTTGAAAACATGCACACGCTTGATTGCTTTTTCATAGATTGCATTTATGATGACATCAATGACAGCATTGAGTTTAATATGCACACTAGCTTTGATTTGTTTCTTTTCAACATATGTGCTTTGCTAGGTATTGGCAGGCTCAAAACAAGTGATGACTTTGTTGATATTGGTGAGAATGGCTTTGCTCATATATATCAAAGAGTTAATGTTTTTTATTTAACTTTAGAGGAGTTTAAATTGTTAGATGGCTTTATTGGTAAGTTTACACTTAATGGCTCAAGTGTTTCTTTTGATGGGCTGTTTATGAGGTTTGATTGTATTCATGAAAGTGTGAGTGATGGTGCTGATGTGCCTGATGTTAAAAGTAAGCTATTGAAAAGAGGTGAGAGATTGTTGGTTATTGATTGATTAGGATTAAAAACTCATTAACGCTTGACAATAGTCAATTAATCAATCCTAATCACGTGAAAAACAAAGTTAATTAATAATATGATGTTTCATATATATAAACACTTCTTTTTCACGTTATTTTTTTATACGATATTATGGCAAAAGAAAACAAATTTGAAAATATGATGACAAATGCTCTCTCAAATGTAGATGAAACACTTGAGGACATCAAAGAAAACACAATGAGTGAAAATCCTTACAAACTCAATCAAGCATTAATCAATGAAGGATTTATCTCTTCAAATGATGGAGTCTATGTGCCATTTAAAGCATACTTTCAAAGCATAGGTGTTGAAGACTCTTCAACATTCAACACACGTGATGACATTTATCTCTTCATCATGAGAAATCCTGACAAAAAACTTGAAATCAAATGCAAATGGGCAAAGAAAACAAGTGAAGGATTTCACAAAACAAGAGGCTTTAATCTAGACTTTTCACTTGACATAGGTGATGAAAAAACACTCAAAGCATTAAACAAAAAGGTGAGCTTTTCAGGTGGCAAAAATGGAAATCCTGCAAGTGAAGGCACATATGTTGAGTTTGTTGATTACTTCACAAACCTGATCATTGACAATGATTGTCTTCAGGTATTGAAAGAAGACACATTTGACTTTCCTGAAATACTAGACGATGAAGACATTGACGATGATGATGAAATTGTCAAAACACCTCAAAGCTTTAGTGATTACCCTGAAAAGATACAACATGAGGCAATGCAAATCTTGAATGAAGGCAAACTCTTTCAGGAAATGAGCAAAAGCGTGAGTATAACACATGAAGGTCATAAAACAACACGTAATGCTTTAATCTTAATGGAAACTAGCTTGTTTGTTGATGATGGAGCTCATGGTCTTTTAGGTGGTGAGAGTGGTGGTGGTAAGACTGACATTGCTCTCACATGCGCTTTGAATTTGCCTCAAAAGAATGTGCATATAATAAGCAGTAACTCACCAAAAGACATCTTTTATGACTTTGATAGCTATGATGATGACTTCAACATACTTATTTTTGATGATATTCTATTCAATGACGAATTGATTAAATTATGCAAGCTATTATCAGATAATAGAGTCAAAGAGAAGGTGCATAAAACTGTTATCAATGGAAAGGCTGTAAAATTCAAATTAAAAGGCAAATATGAAATCATTATCACATATGCAAAGACATTACCTGATGAAGAGCTAGCAAATAGACTTTTCAACATTGGAGTCAATATTGTTGATGAAGGTGAGAGTGATAACTTTGTCAAACACAAAATCCTTGATAATAACATTACAAAAGGAAATGATAATGAGCTTATTAAAGAAATAAGATTGCCTATACGAGCAGGCATTCAATATTTGCTTGAGCAAGACATGAGAGTTTTCAATCCTTACTTGTCAATATATAATCCTATTAATTACAATAATAGAGACATCAATCACTTGACAAGCATGACAAATGCACGCACCTTCTTTGAATATACTCAAAGAAGACAACTCAAAGTCAATGAAAACTTGTCTTTAACTATAGGCTCACTTGAAGATTTGATGTTTGTGCATGATATATGGGCAAGAGATGGTGATGCTCAAAAATACAAACTTTCAGAGAGACAAAAACAAATCCTTGACATATTACCTGAAATGACAAGTGAAGACGCATTTGACAAGATTGATGAAATCAATGAAGACTTAAAAAGTCAATCAAGAGCATATAAGAAAACACTCATGGACAAACAACCCTTTGCAAAGTCATTAGCTAGACAATTAAAATGCAATGTTTCAACATTAAAACATGACCTTGATAGAGTAAGTGAAGGCACTCACAAATCATTGCTTGAAATTGGTCTTGTTGATAAAATTCAACTTGATGAAGACAATCCAAAATCACCAAATTTTTATTACAAAATCAAAAGTGAAAAAGAAGTCTTAAATCATGAAAATAACTATGTGCAAGATAGTAAAATTCAATTTGCACATAGTTTTAACTCTTCAATTGTAAAACAAAGATTAATAATAGATTTGTTAATATATGCAAATATTACTATAAGTGAGAGAGGTATATGTACACTTCAAAAATATTGTGAAGATGAACATGTTGAACTCAACGCAAATGACTATGATGGCATGTTGGATTTCTTACAAGGTTTCTTTGACATCATTGATGATGAAAAAGACTTCATCAAGTCTGAAGAGTCTTCAAGAGATGACAAAATGAAAATGTTTGATTATAAAGCAAAACTTGTCAAACAATTACAAAAAGAGACACACAACCTCACACCCTCAAAAACATCAAAAATTTGCACATCTAAAAATCAAGAGGAAAACTCTTCAAATGACAATCAAGACAAAAATAATATGGTAAATCAAGATATTACTAACATTGTCAATAATTATATTGAGTTTGAAGACACCATGAAAGAGAAACACATTGATGTTGAAATTGCTCAACAAGTATATGAGCATTTATCTTCAGGCGCAATGACTTTAGAAGAGATCACTAGAAAACTTTGTGAAGGATTAAATCCTGATGACATTGACAACTCACACATTGCAATGAAAATAGACAATCACGTCAATAGATTGTATATGAATGATTATCTTGACTTTAATGTCAATAAATATGAGTTAAAAGAAAGTTTCATCAAGCTTGCAAGAGGTGAGTGAGCATGTTGAAACCTTTCAAACACTCAATAAGAGCATATTATGACTCATATTATAATGGAAATTTCTTGCGCAATTATAGGTTTATCTATGACAAGACACAATCATTCATGAAAGATGGAAAGCGCATTGAATATAACACAAAGAGTTTGACAGCGTTCAAATATGGCAAGCATGACACATCAAAAAAGAAAGCAATACTTTTCTTAATTAGAAACTCACGCACACCATATGGCACACTTGCAGGTGAAATCACATATTACAAAACACTTGAAGATTTCAAAGAAGGCAGGCTTGACAAACGCTTTTGTGATAGACTCTTCTTTGACTTTGATATTGAAGACAATGAGAAAGTAAACAATTTAAAAGAAGAGTTTAAGCGTGCACATCAAACACTTGAAGGCAAAGAGCATGATGAACAATTAAAAATATTGCAAGATGACTTTAAAGACTTAATTTTTAATGAAGATTTATTGCTTGATGTCTTCAATGAGGCGCAAAGTTTGTGCAATTATCTTGAACGTTATGGCTTGAAACCTTATTTGATAGCGTCAGGGAGCAAAGGATTTCACGTGAATGTTTTCTTTGATGAAATGCAATTGCACAATCTATCTCAAATAAGTCAAACACTAGCATTGAGTTATAGTCAAGAGTTAAACTTGCAATACTTGGACTTTAATGTCTTTGATAAAAACAAGGCACACAAAAGACTTCAAAGGTGTCAATATAGTGTGCATGGCAAAACAAATCTCTTGACACGCCCTTTGCCTATAGACATCACTTATGATGAAATGCTTGAGCAAATAGCAAAGACAAAAAAACAACCTATTGACTTTGACTTTGATATGATGAAAGCACCTGAAGGTTTCAACAAAATGCTCATGAAACTTGATAAAGAAATCTCTTTCAGGAATGCTCAAAGGCGTCAGGAACTTGAAAAGATTAACAATGCAAAACGCCTGAAGTTACAAAAAAAGTACAAAGGCAAATATAAAGATTTCAATGAAATTGACATGAGAGATATAGCAAATAGCTATGGAATTGATGGAAAACATCAAGGTGATAGAATAATTGTCTCATGTCCTTTTCATGATGACAAACACCCTTCAGCAGTTATCTTCAAAGAGCGCTTTCATTGTAGCACATGCAATATGACTTTGAACTATTATGACTTTATTGCAAAACTAGAAGGCACATGTGAGAAAAGTGAAATCATTGAAATTGCAAGCAAGTTTCTTAAGTAATTTAAACAAAGCCCCCTTTGTTTATCTAGCATGTTAAATGTGAAGGCAGGTGAATGCTCTTGCTTTTCTTTGAGCTATTCACACGCCTTTTTTAAAATTATATTAAAGAATGAATTGAGGTGCATAATATGGCAAATCTAGAAGATAAAATTATGAGTAGGACTGAAATATCTTCAAAAAGTGATAATCATGAGATAAGAAGTTATTTCATTGATACAACAATCT
>Ga0326511_10004236_pt1 | contig 11488 bp, 6 predicted proteins | sample 0_2496_0518_D_FD_203701 | JGI IMG/M metagenome (GOLD analysis project Ga0326511, IMG submission 203701) | Bovine rumen microbial communities from UC Davis, California, United States - 0_2496_0518 | ecosystem: Host-associated > Mammals > Digestive system > Stomach > Rumen | place: USA: California...
TCCACGTTTTTACCCATTCTTTCTCTCTCCACATGGCAAACGGATTACTCTCGCTTAATTCTTCACCTTTTTCAAATGATTTGAATAGTTCTCGGTTCTCTGGCTTTGTAATGGCTTTGAAAAACTCTGGATTGAAATATTCAGCAAGCATCAGCTTTGCCAGGATGTTCTTGTCTAGATTCACTCCCCGCGCTTTGGCAAGTGTTAATCGCATAGTAAGTGTGTTAAGAAATCGCTTACATTGTCGCGGATTACCATTGATACTAGGAGCTAGTACAGATGAAATCTGCCTTGCTAAAGCCATATCAATTTTACACTTATCAGCGATGTCACCCGCTTTCTCCCTCAACAAGTCCATAGTAAGTTCTTTATCCGGCTCTATGCCATGAACAATGTCCAAAAACTTATTGAATTCGCTTTTATCAGTAAGTGTTGGTTCAAGCAAAAGGCAGGCCAAATATTGATTCACCTCAGCATGGTTAAGCTGTGGAATAGTTATTGGATATTGAATAACCTTTTCAAGATATTCTTTACCTATATCGAGGTTATTCCCAGGGACTTCCTTGTATTTGCTCTTGATAGCATATTGTATAAGGCGTTCGTCAGCACCTATTACAAAAGACATTCCTTCAACAAAAAGGAACAAGCGCATAGCTTCGAAAACCCCTAGAACTGTATCGGGAAGGCATCGGTCAAGTTCATCAATGAAAACAACCACATTTTCCACTTTGCTTTTCTTCAAAAGTACCTGAAATTCGTTGCGGAAGTTTTTTATTTCTGTCCTAGCTTTTTCATCCCTCTTAAACTTGTCGAGTATACCTTCGATATCTTTAGCTTGTATTTCGCTAGCATTAGCCTTAATGGATGATAGAACGCTACTAAGAGTCAAGTCTGTCAGTGCGCCTATGCCCCCAGTCAAGAAGAAATCCAGACCGTATTTTATCCCTTTTCCCAGTATCTTTTTGAAATCAATCTTTTTTTTAAGCTCATTAGCATAGTCCGTAACTTCTTGGCTGAATCTTTTCTCATCGGCTAGGGCATCAAGTATAGCTCCACATAACGAAGTCTTAGTGTCTTCGTAACCTTCAAAGAGCCAACCATTGAATTCTATGCAGAGTGACTTAGTAGTATCTTTCTCTTTTCTGTTTTTGGGATTATTCTCTTCTATCTTTTTCAAAGCCAACTTCATCAAACTAGATTTACCACTACCCCAGTCCCCATACAAACCTATTGTTGAAGGTGACAAATCTCTATTGGTTGCAATATCTGCAACCATATCTACCATATATCCAAAATTCAGGTAGTCAATATTTGTTTCTTTATCTGGCCACATATCATTATTCTTTAAAATGTAAATTAAAACATCCGATGTTATATCACATATTATCCAGAAGACAAAACTGTGGATGCTCTAAAACAGGCCTTTTATTTCGTCTTCCATGGATAACCCACCACATCCTGTATCAGCATGCTCAATGGTCTGCGATGCACTTCGTTCGGGTGCAGATAATTACCCCAATAGAATCGTTCTGGGGCTTCCACTCCGTTCGGGAATAAATATGCCAGTGATGATTGCAGTTGTCTCCTATAATACTTGTCGTTGATATACATTCTCACAAGTGCCTCTTTTGCAACATCCACATGCTCTTTATATACCAAATCTATCTTAAACAGCCTTTTCTGACTATCTACTATTCGTTTTTCGCCATCCAATATAATATCTATATCTTCATCACCACTAGTAACAAACTTAATGATGTCATCTGGTGTAAATTTGAAATGCAACGGCTCCAACTTTGTCTTGTCATTTGTATACAAATTAAACTCTGCCTCGTCAGTTGACTTATGCTGATTGCAATTCGCACAACTTGGCTGTAAATTGAAAAACGACACGCAGAGATACGGATACTTCGATTTAGGTTTGAAATGGTCTAATTGATACATCGCCCATCTTTTCCCATCTTCATCCTCACCTGTAGTAATGGCATACTGGGCATTACAATACGAGCATGTCGACAAATGCATCTTTTTCACATAGTAAGGCATCACATTCTCTCTTACACCTTCATAATTCAATGCCCATACTATAAGTTCCCAGAACTTCGCTGTGCAAGAATGGAATCGTATTTCTGTTTCCAATTCATCATCTGCCCACCAGAAATACTTCTCATGGAACTGATTAAAGTCATCTGGAGCCAATAATACGATTTCTTTTAGATGCTGAATAATGGCTAAAACATAGTCAGCATGCCAATAACATCCACACCATTTCAGGGTATAGTACAATTCCGTGAGCCGATCTATTGGCATCTTTGTCCAATTGACAAGTCCATTCTTTTTCGCAGCAGTTATGCAGTTAGCATATTCTTCCGCATAGCCCCTGACATCACTAATCAGTATTCTTCTCATCGAAATTAGACAAATATAATAATCGCAGCTGATTCTTGATATATGGCTCCGACAGTTCTTCCAAAAAAGCCTCAATATCTTGGTCTATCCAAAATTTCACATCCTCCACAGTCGCTTCATCTTTCAGAAATCTGGCCAATGATAGTATCCTGTCCCTTGCAAATTCCCCAATAAACCCTTGATCCAAAAAGAAACTCTGGTGTAATATCTCACTCACATTGGCAGCAAATGGATTAGGCATTTCTTCCCGTCTGTTTCCTTTCAGCCTTTCTCCTTCTTCTAGGTACAATATCTGCGAAGATGGTATATCAGAGAGGATAAACGGCGAATGCGTAGTCATCAACAGATGAATGCCAAAACTCTCATTAAGCTTCAGCCTTTTCAAGACCTCCAACAAGTTCTTGATAAACTTCCTCTGGTAGTCAGGATGAAAGCACACCTCTATTTCATCCAACACGATGTTGATATCGTTATACCTGATGTTGTCTGGCGAAACCGATTTAATGTTGAGCATATGATATGCGATGGTCGTCAACTGATATACCAGTTGTTTCTCTCCAGAACTGAGTCTTCCGAAAGGTATTTGTTTCACCCATTTCTCTTCCCCGTTTTCAGTATTCTCCACTTTCTTCTTCAGCAAAATCTCTTGCTTGAATATAGGTGGTGGCAGTCTTTGTGTCAAATCTTCTATCCTATCATATCGGTTCTCATAACCCATAAAGAACCGATAGCCCTCATATCCAAAAGGCTGTTCCATCCAGTCAAGATCGATGTTAGGATTATTATCCTTCAGTTCCTTAATCCTATTCAGGAAAGTAATGGTTTGCTGCGCTTTCTGCTCTATATGAGAGTGCCTTTCTTTCACCATCTTAGCAAGCGCTGCCACATCTTCTTCATTCTTTTCTTCAAGCGTCAGAAATGTATTATTTACATCACCTAGTTTCTTATACTTATTATATGAAGGATAAGTTCCTGCAATGTGAAGCACTTTATAAACCAGATATAGACAAGCAAACAGTTCTGTTCTCGACGCCTTTTCGGTAACATCTATTCCTAGATTACTCAGTATATGATAGGCATATGTATTACCCATCGCATAAAGCACCTTTATCTGTTCAAACATCTCTCCCTGGTCAAGCTCTTCAGTCTCTCCTTTTTCAAAGGTCAAGTAGAAGTCCTTATCCCTTCTGTACACCAGTTCATCAAGTCTGTAATTTTCCAAGAGTCCTCCTTCATCGCCATCATTTATAAGCAGCGAGGCAAGTCTATTGATGGTCAAACCTGTCTCATTGTTCATGTCCAACTGCCCCCCATCACGATAGGGATTCAATACGATGGGACACATATATCCATCGTTCTTATGAAACAAGCTGCCTATCCAGTTCTGCGCATAGCACCACTGTTTCTGATGTTGATTTTCCTTTGTATCTTCCTTGTCATATGGCAATGTGTAAGTCAACGATTCTTCCTCACTATAGTCTAGTGCTAAAAATCCCTGCATCGAATAGTTTGTGGCTATCGTATAAAAAAACTTCTTCGCGATAGATGCTTGTAGTTTCTTATCAAAGGTATAGTAGTCAAAGAAATATTGTGGGGCGGTACTCCCCTTTATTTTATCATATAATTCTTCGTCTTCCTTCTCTCTTATTTTCTCATCACTAAGCCAGTAAATCCTGCCGTCATACTCTAACCACAGGTTCCTGTTCCGGCAACAGAGGGTACCTTTACTTACTTTGCCCGTTTCCCAATCTCTTTTCTCATAGTGCAGGTCTGCAAAGATGTTCAGCACATATTTCAGCACATCTGCAGCGTTCCTTGGTTCATCCCGATACAGCAATGCCCCAAAATTATTAATCAGTCGAAAAGCGATATCTAGTAGTGAAGACTTTCCACTGCCGTTCTTTCCCACTATCACATGCACGTCTATATTGTCACCGAAGAAATTCTCCATGCTACTCTTCTCGAAAGGATATAATGTTGCCTTCAAATTCTTCTTATAATGACAACCTTTGTATATAGTAATATCTGTTATCGTCATCATTTACTTACCTTCTATTCATCTATCCCCTAAACCGATATATCTTCGCATTATAATCCAGTTCCTTAATCACATCCATAATCTCATTTGAATTCCATTGCTTCTTGTAAAGCAACTGACAATATAGATTACAATACTCATTATAGATATTGGTGGCAAAAATGCCTACGTCATCCGTTCCTAGTACTATCGGCGGTATCGGCTTCCCCACTTTTTTCCACGAAAGCCAATTCAACAGATGATACGTACCAAAATCATGGTGATTACCTATGACTACATTACTAGTAGGCAGAGTTTCAATCACGATTTCCCTGTCATGCAGCTCTTTCAGCAGTAATTGCTGCATCCGCACTAGGTTTTCACTATTGAAAATATCGTATGTAGCAACCTCTATAATTTTGTCATACCTTTCATCTATTTCTTTCTGGTGATACGTCAGATACAGCCTTTCCGTGTCATCGGGATTCGTCTTTTGAGCTATTGTTTCCGGATCCTTGTCTCGCATCTGCCAGGCCTTAATATGGGCAAGTACTGGCAGATAGGTCTGATAGATGCTATAGCTCATATCATCTATTTTCATACCAATCCTAGGCAATAGCTTTTTCAATTCCTCATCATCTCCGCTACTAATCAAGTGGAACGAGAAAATCAAATCATCAAGATATTCACCCTGCCTTATCAGCAAACGATCGCCGATATTGTCTCTCCACACATCAGGCGATACGCCGCTCGCGGTTCCGTGACCAATTCTGTCCCCACGCTGCAGATTTAAATACAATACTGCTTCATACATCGCACGGAGTCCACTGAGAATATGGAAAAAATCCTCACCTGCGTGATAAGTAAAATGCTGATAGCCCTGCTTCCTTAGGAAACGGAAACTCGGTGCAAACACCTCTGGTGGCGTATCAAATTCACTAGCTGCAGCATCAATGCCCACCACCTTTTTACTTTCTTTACTTTCACTATCACGCAGCTCAGCCAAGGCTTTCGCTTTCTGGCCGAGCGAACTTCTTAACACCTTAAAACGTATAAAGCCATCTCGCTTTTTGTCTGGCTGCTTAATAAAATGGGCTATGAGTTTTAGGTCAGAGACTGGCTTGCTACATGCCGTTTGCAGTTTCCTAAGTTCTTCCCATCCTTTATATATCTTGCTGAGCAATTCCTGATCTTTCATCAGACTGTCTTTCGGCGAGAAACGCCCTTCAAGTAACTTGATGTTATTAAGTTCATTTCCGGCCATCTGGTAGAATCGACGCATATACGCCTCTTCACTATACTCTCTAAAACCGTTCATGGTGTACTTTTGGAACTCCTCAAACCCAAAGCACTGTGGCTGCTGTACCAACATCCGATTGGTAAGTCCCAGAATAAGCAGGTAATAGTGAAACAACATTATCAGTGTGTCGTCACTATCATGTTCTGAAATATAATCAAGCACCTTAATATAGAAAAAACATTCCAATTGCATGATTGGTATCTTATCTCCTAATATTCTCGTTAAAGGATGTTTGCGTTCACCGTATGTTTCTGACCGTCTACTGATAGCATCAAGCATTTGTGAAAAAGATGCAGGTTTCACTTTATCCCAAACATAATCCCCGCAATAAACCACATTGTAAATTTGCTCTCTGATGCCGAACGCAATCTTTATCAAATTCCTGAATGACTGCGGCTCTGCGTATGGAGTCAACGACAGATATTGCTCTTTCACCTTTTCATTCCTCATGGCATCTTTCATCTCCTTATACACTTTTTCGGGATATTGCAGGAAATCCTGCCAAGTTATATCCGTTTCCAATGCACCGTTAAGATGAAGATGCAAGTCATTTAGCCCATTCTGCTCGCGCAATAGCAGTTCCATTTGAGGAATAAATGGCCGGGGAATGGCTGTATAGGTGATATTGGGTGCTATGTCATCATGTATGTATTTGATAGCATCGGTCGTAGCTACACTTGTCATACCCCATATCTTCACTGCTTGCAATATAAGTGGGGGCATATATGGCAGCATCAGTTGCCAGTCGTTTTGCAACTCTGCTTTCACATATATTCTCTTTTCCCGATTTTCTAGATACTCATTTGCCAATCTGGTTAATCCCACCGTAAACAGTTCTCCAAGCGAATTGAGTCCAGCAAAACTATTTTTTTGTCCCAACCTGTAATAATGGTCGGGAATAAACACGTTGTTCTGACGCTCAATGAGCATCAAATTCCGTTTGATGTCATTGAGCGTCACTTCCTTCTTCTCCACAAAATAAGTGTAGAGAGAATGGTTGTCACTAAACAGATAACGTAAATACGACTGGGTTAGCATTTTCAAAACAAAGTTTCTGACACAGTTCCATCTTCACTATTTTCCTCTGCGAATGGAGCTAAATGAGCCTTTCTGACTTTTTCTATAAAACCTTCTACGCTCTTTTTAGTCACATACTTGGTAAAATATTCTTTCAACTCATCAATCAGATCTTGACCAACTTCGACTACATCCAACATTTGCAAGTCAAATCCATTGAGCAACAAAGTATTATATGAAATCATATAGTTGTTACGACCATATTGGAATGGAATACGATTGTCTTTTGTACCTATCTTTTCCAAAGTCTCATAGACACTAAACTTCGAATCAAAGCAGTCCTTTAATTTGCTCCAACTAGCCGCATCTATCAATTCTTTCTTCAAATAGGGCCAAATCAAGGGTGATTCTACAATCCATCCAGTCAACACAAGCGTATCCTCATATTCGCTTGTAACATACGAAAGATTGTCGACAAAGACTTTGTCACTGGTCACCGCATTGTTAAAATTCAGCTTTGTCAAGCTGGCATCTTCATGCCTGCTCTGCAAATACTCCTTGCATTCTTCTATCAGACAAGCATTGATAAACGCCACAACTATCCTGTGCATATAATCGCCAAGATTGTCAGCCTCTATTTTCATGGCTGTCTGATGGAAGCGGGTCACTATTCGTCCAATAACGTATGCAGGAACCGAACTCTCAAGTGCATAATAAGCATTTATCCACTCCCTTATCTTCTCTACAAATTCTGTAAATTCGTCATCATCTGTTATGAACACTTCAGTGCTCGTTTCTGTTTCGTCTTGGGGGGTCGTGCTACCGCTTTCCTTGCTCGGAACGGCATAGCTTCGCAATTGGGCCATATCCTTAAGTACGCCCTTTATAGCTTCTTGTATATTCTTTTTCTCTTTTTCATCATCCTTTAAGTTTGCGCTCTCTGGAACAGTTCTGAGCAGGGTTCCAATGCACCCAAGCAATAAGTAGAACGAGTAATACAGTTGACTCTCATTCTTATAGTCATATTGTAGCGCACATAGTGGTATATAGCCCATTACCTTTTGAGCCGACTTTTGTCCTTCCAGCACATCGTCAATTTTGTCCATTCCCTTTTTCTTTGCTCTTCCGTTCAAACCATATATGGCCTTATGTATCTTCATCCCATCCCCTTTAGGATCGTCTTTCAGTTTATAGGCCATCGACGTACCGACAATGTTCTTCAAAGATACATCGTGTTTAAAACTTCCAAACTCAATCAATCCCTCATATCCATCTCTACTCTTGCTGTTCAGAATCAGGTTACGTAAATAACCAATTCTAATCATATAGTCAAACAAGAGTCCTGGATATGTTGTGGTTTGCGAAGCGAATATAGTTGACAATCCTGCAAGACACGCATTATCCTCTGGCTTGTCTGTCGAAGGCATCAGCAGATAAGTATCTCGCAACGAGTTGTCTTTTCCCTTGGTTAGATAGGTAAGAACTATAGTATTAAGCAGACTAGGGTTCGCATATGCCAATTGTACTTCTATTCCTGCAGCATACATTCGCGACAGGAAGGCTTCTATACTAGATATACTGAAGTTATTACTATCTGTATCCCAGTTTATTTTCAGATAATTGATTTGTGAACGTATCGATAATCCCATCAAATAGTCTGCAAACACTTTCTGACTCCCAGCACTGCATATTCCGAAATTCTTTAGTACCTGTTTGTAAGCCTCAATAATTTTGGTTTCATTCTTCACAGCCCCCTTTACCTGATATTCCATATTATGCAGTCGTATAGAATATAACAAAGAATACAAGTGAAGTCGATTCTCTGCCTTAAACACTTTCAGCATGTATTGGTTCTCCAGTTGATTCACTAAGGTGTGATAATCCCGTCTCTCCTTACTTAACAAACGAGTACCAAATTGTTCCCACTGTTGACCTCTCACATTTAGGTTATAGAGATACATGTTACCACTCAGCAGGCTAATAATCTTGGGGGTTGTAAGATATTTCCTGATGGTTTCCAGCACTCTCCAGCCCTTCTCCATATTGATGTCTATATCGTCAAAGGCAACGACAAATGCTTTTTTCCCGAGTATCTTAAGAGCCATATCCACCATCTTGTGGAAATTTTCTTCCAACTGATAAGCTGCCATAATATCATCAAGCCCTTTTCGCATAATGAACTCATCATCTTGCCAACTCGTGTTATTATAGTCATTTCCAACCTTATCTAACGAAGGTAGTCCCTTCGCCAATTTCTTCACGCAGGCGTTCCAATCCATTCTCTGTTTGTAAACTTCACCTCCGGGTTCGCATGTACCCTCTTCTATAACTTTCTTAACCCTATCATTAATCAACGATATGATTAAAAGAAAAATATGAGCCTTTTCCTCCATGAGTGTCGGATCTATCAAACCAAGTATCATGATCTCATCTTTTCCCTTGCACCTTTTTTCTATCTCGTCAAAAAGCGATCTGATAAACGATGTCTTTCCTGTACCTCTATCACCGAAAATAGAGATAGTATTATGCACTCGGTTGATAACATGCTTCTCGCTGGTCTTGTCTTTACCAATCCTATTGATTTGGTTTACAACAAGATTCACGGCAGCTTCAAACTCCACTTGATGAATTCTGTTTTGCTCTGCAAAACTATGTGCGTAGGTACTGTCCGATAAATCTATCAGCACCTTTTTCTTATTGATCTTGTCTTTTGCCATATTTATTGCTTAGGTTTATATCCTTAAAAATCCTCTGTTCTCGTTTGTTGCGACATTGTCACGACTTTCCCCGTCCCTACGATTTTCCGTAGGGCCTTTATCTCATTCTCCCCCTTCCTTCACCCACATCCCCCACATGGGGCAATTCTCCAACTCGGAACAGTCCCCGTATTGGGCTTGGGCACCACAGAGCATGTCTGTGAAGTGGGAGCAGCAGTGCAGGTCACCGAAGAAGTAAGTTTCGAGGTTGAACTCTTTAGATAACCTTAAATCTTCCTTATCGTAACTGTCAAGCCATTCAACTGCCGCTCTATAGATGATAACTTTGACTGAAGTTCATTAAACTGAGCATCATCTAAATACTTCACGTTTTTCGCTATAGTTAGTTGAGTCTCAACCTCAAACGCTGAGCCTAATGCAAAATCCAAGAAATGTGCGAAGTCTGCATCAGAAGATCTTGCGGCACCCTCTGCAATGTTTGAACTGATTGATACCGCAGCTCTTTGCAGTTGGTCACAAAGCCCCTTCTTCTCAAACCACGGCATTTTACCTGTAACCTCATATATGAAGGTCGCAAAGTCTACCGCCTCCTGCCAAACAGAATATTCTCTAAAATTTCTTGCTCCCATCAGTTAAAGTCAACGTTAATGTTAAGGTCAGATGATCGCCTCCTTGATGCAATCCACGATATATTTCACATTATCATCCGTCACATACGGACCTGCAGGCAGACACATGCCGACCTTGAATATATCTTCCTCCACACCGTTAGTATATACAGGTGCTCCAGCATACACAGGCTGCTTATGCATAGGCTTCCATACAGGGCGGCATTCCACCTTTTTGCTCAGCATAAACACACGCATAGCCTCCACGTTATCATTAGGCTGACAATCCGTTGTAGGGCTATCCACCTGATGTATCACACCGGCAGCACCACCCACAGCAGTCTTTATTACCTCCTTATAGGCATTCTCCTGTCCCTTCACCTTCACCTTTGGGTCAAGCGTCATCGTGCATAGCCAGTAGTTAGCATCATAACGAGCATCATCCGGCTGTTTATTTATCTTCACGCCAGGAATATCCTTCATCAGTTCCTCATAGAGTTTCTGCACATGCTTATGGTGAGCTATATGGTCATTCAGCACAGTCATCTGTCCACGACCGATACCTGCACATACATTACTCATACGATAATTGAAACCAATTGCAGTATGCTGATAATAAGGATAAGAATCACGCGCTTGGGTAGCCAACCACATCACCTGATTAGCATCCTCTTCACTCCTGCATATCAGAGCACCGCCACCACTCGTGGTAATCATCTTATTACCGTTAAACGACAGTACGCCGAACTTACCAAACGTACCCAGCACCTGTCCGTTATATCGTGAACCCATACCCTCTGCAGCATCCTCCACCACAGGAATTCCATACTTATCAGCTATAGCCATAATCCTGTCTATCTGGTATGGCATACCATACAGAGCCACAGGCACTATCGCCTTAGGATATTTACCCGTCTTCTCCTTACGGTCTATGATAGCCTTCTCCAGCAGTTCAGGGTCCATATTCCATGTTTCCTTCTCCGAACCTATGAACACGGGCTTAGCCCCACAGTACGTGATAGGGTGCGAACTGGCACAGAATGTGAAGCTCTGCACACACACCTCGTCACCAGGACCTACGCCACAGCCCAACAGTCCCAGGTGCACCGCAGCAGTACCAGCACTCAGGCACACCACCTTTCTGTCAAGGTTAAGGTTAGCGTTATCGTTGGAGTTCACAAACTCCTCCAGGTCTTTTTCAAACGCATTCACGTTCGGTCCCATTGGCACCACCCAGTTAGTGTCAAACGCTTCCTTCACATACTTCTGTTCCATTCCGTCCTCGCTCATGTGAGCCAGACACAGGTAAATCGTTTTTCTTTCAGACATTTCTTCTATTATTTAATTATCTATTCCAAATCTACTTACACTCATATCGAGCGGCAATTATGCTCCAGTCGATAATCTGCCAGAGGGCAGA
>Ga0326511_10004237_pt1 | contig 11486 bp, 18 predicted proteins | sample 0_2496_0518_D_FD_203701 | JGI IMG/M metagenome (GOLD analysis project Ga0326511, IMG submission 203701) | Bovine rumen microbial communities from UC Davis, California, United States - 0_2496_0518 | ecosystem: Host-associated > Mammals > Digestive system > Stomach > Rumen | place: USA...
AAGCCTTACACCATCCCAGCCTAGCTCTAGGCAATACAGAACAGATGTTCACGTTTCACGTGAAACATCCGACAGCATCTAAGCTGTAACCAGTAACGTCTTGGATAGCCAAGGCTTGGAAAATGCACCTTGAAAACTGAATAAAATAACGCGTGTTATTGTTTCTATGTTTCACGTGAAACATCTAACGAGAGGAGCGATGGAACATGACAAACTACACCGATATAATATGCAAGTATCTAACATATTACAAAGATGCACACGTTGAAGTAGTAAACGAACCCATTTATAACTTACCTATCCTCAGAGTATTTGACGATAGGATGGGAACACAATTTACAATTTATAAGGTCTCACAAATTACGCAAGTTTTTAGAGACCTCGGGGCATGGCGTAAGAGTTACGGCAGACTGTAAACAATTAAAATGTTTCACGTGAAACATAGGAACAATAACAACACCATAAACAAAAAGGAGAAAAAACTATGACAAAACAATTTGACAATGTTTCATCTTATTTAGTAACAGCATCCAATAGCATCGGCTCATGGAAGTACAGTGTGACATTGATTAGGTTAAAGAACACTTATGCTGGCAACCCAAGATTTAAAGCGATTTTAACAAATCTCGACCAGCTTGAGCAATACGATTACGCTGGTTCTCATGTTTATACATTTACAGGGCATTACGTTGGAGATGTTGCAGAAGCGCACTATATAGTTGAGTATCACCTTAAAAAGATGGAAGCACTTTATAACAAGTGACTAATGAGCTTGACTAGGTGTCACAGCCTAGCCAAGCACTCCCAGCAATAACGCTGGCAAACAATAACACAAACAAAGGAGAAAAACTATGAAAAACAACACAATTAAAATGAAAAAAGCAACCATCGAGGTACTTGAAAGGCTTATGGATTGCTTAGACAGCGAGGAAAGCTATATCAATACAAGGACAATTTTGTATGATACAGACAGCCCAAGGCTCAACGATGATGGAACACCTAAAACTCGTGAGGATGGTAGCATCATTTACAAACAAGATTATAGGGAAGAACTTATTCCCGAAGCTGAATTGAGCGAGGAAGCAAAGCTCAAAATAAAAGCCATTGACGAGATAAGAAAGCAACTTGAAAAGCTGGCATAATAGTATTGGTGAGGCTGGTGTCACAGCCAACCTCACTACTCAACCTATAGAAAGGAGAATAGGCATATGAAACAATACTATAGAACAATAAACACAGACAACACATCGACCTATTGGCACGGAGACACCGCAAGAGCCACATGGCTACTCAAGACCAACAAGCTGGTGCTTCCATTGGGAACACGCAAACCTAAAAATGTTTCACGTGAAACAATTAGAGAATTTTAAGAGGTAAAGATGTTAGACTTAGAAAAAATGAGAAAGGAACTAGAGAACAAAGCTGATTTAAAATACATCAAGCTACAACGTAAGAACCAGCTTTACTATTACACCCATAAAAACCTAGACATAGTATTGCGAATAGACGTTACAACAGACAAAGCTCAATACATATCTATTACAAGAAAGGAGAATATCAGCGAGTGAAAAATTGCACCATTCTAATAGAACAAAGCGAGGGCAATAAAGTAAAATCTAGTGTCTATCGCACTGATGATTACAGAATAGCAACAGCTTTATGCAATATTCTTAACAACGTAGGAAACATGGAGATTGAACACGATGAAACAATTATATCATATCATTAAATTTCACATAGGTTTAAAGCTACTAGCACATGACAAGCTCTATTTCATAGACGTGTGGTATTACGACTACGAATTGCACAAAGAATGCGTATTAACATTCATACCCGAGACCATAACGTCAAGCTGGAAACGCTGGAAACGAGACCTACTAAAAGGAGTTTCCGACCACAAATATCGTATAACCTATGTACATTTTGGAAATACTGTGCTATAATACTTATGTCAGCTCCTCCAAGGGTTTAAATACTACTTGGCTGGCTAGTCGAACAAAGTAAGTTCGCCTCATCAAAGTGCCCCGAGGAAATGCGGATGCAAGAACCGCCTAGCCAACTCCCAGCAATAACGCTGGAATAAACCACATTTCAAGACCATAAGAAAGGAGACAAAAATTATGGCAAAGATGATTACAAGAACAGTAGTAGGAACACAGCTCACAGCAAAGGTAGTAAACAAGGAGACAGACGAGATTACCAACAAGACCCTCATCCTTGACACCAAGCTCACAGCCGAGGACAGCGCAAAGGCTCTTCGCCTTGCATCCAAGACAGTATCAGCAGACGAGGTTGTCATTTCAGTTTCAGACTTCGCACCAGTAGAGAAGCTCTACGGCGTATCTGTTGAGGACTTCATGTCAGTAGCAAAAGAGCTTGACCCAGCAACACGCAAGCCCATCCAGTAAGCAACAACAAGCAACCAATTAACTATCAATTCATATTAAAAGGAGAATAATATCATGGCAAAGAAAAAAGCAGAAAGCAACTACACAGCAACAATCAAAGAGGCATCAAGAGACCTCACAGCTAAGGAGAGAGTTATGTTTAAAGATACTGGCAACGCTACACAGCTTAACAAGCTTGCAGAGGAAGCGCAGTCAGCTGGAACATCAGCTATCATTGAGAACATACACGACTATGCTATTATTTCAATCCATAACGAGGCGTCTGACGATGTTGACTATGAGAACTACGTTTTGATTGATGGAAACGGAGACAAGTACTACACTGGCTCAAAGCCATTTTGGAACAGCTTCAAGTCCATTTGGGATGAGATGCACGATAGTGGAGAAGAGTGGGGCATCCAGCTCAATCTTATTCCATCCAAGAACTACGCTGGCAAGACAGTACTTACTTGCTCACTAATCTAAAACTAAGAAAGGAGAAGACCCTTCCGATTTTAGCCATCACCAAAGATTTAAGATAAGCCATTAGACCCAAGGTAATACTAGCCATGTTATCTTGGGTCTTCTTAAAAGGAGAAGATATGCAAGTAGAATATGAACCAAGAAGCGATAGCTTTAGAGTATGGTGTCGTAATCAAGATGATTATAATTTTATGAAGCTAGTACAAAGCTCAGCGTTTGACCCATATAAGTTCCTTAAAAATTATCAGAATAGAATTTATGGTGCTATGGTGTCAGCAATGGGTATTGATGAAAAGGAGAATGATGACATGAAAGATTATATAATTATACACATAGACAACGAGCCAATGATTATATTCAAGAAACATATCTGCGCTATTATTAAAGGCGAGGACGGCGCAGTAATTCAGTGTGAGTGCGGTAAGTTTTTTGCAGATGAGAGCTACGCTGATGTAGTAAAGCAAGCATTATAAGAAAGGAGAAAGCCATGGAACTTAAATATACAATTGAAATGATGTGTAGTACTGACTACAAGGATAGATTTAAAGCTGAGTATTATCAGACAAAGGTTAGATATGAAAAACTACATAAGATGGTTGTAAAGTATGATGCTGGCACATTAGACTTTGAACCATCATGCGACATTGACCTTTTAAAGAAACAGGCTTCCAACATGGGGCAATACTTGTATTGCTTGGAAGTAAGAGCAGAGATTGAAGGCATAGAATTATAAATGTTTCACGTGAAACATAAGAGAGGGCATGACGATGGCAGATAATATACCGACAATTGATTTTGGTAGAGAGTGTGTAGAGAACTTTTTATCACAAGTAGACAGAGTATATCAAGACACAATTGCTTACATTGACAACAACAAAAAGGGAACACATGAAAGTGGAAAGCTGGCATCAATCGCAGAGTATATCGAATATACTAGAGGCGATATCTTATCAAGGAGAATAGAGATATACCGCATAGTAGGTAACCTAGTAAATCAATACGGTTATCAAGCTGTAGCAGAGGCGATGGTTGGCAACGTAGAGATTGACTACACAATAGCCATTCAACTCATACCACCCAGTGGCATCTTTATTGAGTATGACGAGACCATATCACAGCTACTAGGTATTACTAATCAGATTAGTTCACAGATGACAAAGTTAAAGGGTGAGTAAGACATGGCTAAAGTATACAGTGCTGACTTAGAAACTACTGTATACGAGGGTCAAGACCATACCGAGGCGTGGGCAAGCGCACTGGTAGCCCTAGACAGCAACGAACCATTAGTATTTCATTCACTGGCTGAGACACTTGATTACCTTGATAGTCAAAATGAAAACGCTGTGTTATACTATCACAATCTCAAGTTTGATGGTAACTTTTGGCTCTCGTATCTAATCACAGAACTAAACTTCACACAAGGACTAGAGTATGTATCAGAAACAGACGTAAAATTCAAAGACGGAAAGGAACTAAAAGAACGAGAACTAATATATGTAATATCATCAATGGGTCAATGGTACACAATCACATTCAAATACCATTCACATATCTACACACTGAAAGACAGCTTAAAGCTACTACCATTCACACTCAAAGAGATAGGCAAAGCATTTAAGACAGAGCATCAGAAGCTAGACATGGAGTACGAGGGTTATCGCTACGCTGGCTGTGAGATAACAGATGAAGAGATGGCATACATCAAGAACGATGTACTTGTCCTCAAGGAAGCTCTTAACATCATGTTCTTAGAGGGTCATAACAAGCTAACAATCGGAGCGTGTTGTCTCTCAGAGTTTAGAAAGATGGTTGGTAAGTTTGACTGGCAACACTGGTTTCCAAGACTGGATGAGATTGAACTGGATGAAAGCATATACGGCTCAAAGAACGCAGACGAATATGTACGCAAGTCCTATCGTGGTGGATGGTGTTACCTAGTCAAAGGGGCAAGCGGTAAGACATACTACAATGGAACAACAGCAGATGTTAACAGTTTGTACCCCTCAATGATGAGTAGTGAGAGTGGAAACGTATACCCACTTGGTAAGCCTTGCTTTTGGAAAGGTGATATACCAATGAAAGCTTTTGGTAAGAACAAGTATTACTTTGTACGTATACGCTGTAGGTTCTATCTCAAAGAGGGTATGCTTCCATTCATACAGATTAAGCACAGCATCAGATACAAAGCAACAGAGATGCTAGAGACATCAGACGTTTACAACAAGAAAGACGGAAAATACTATAGATACTTCAAAGACAAAGACGGAAACATGCACGATACCAAGGTTGAACTCACGCTCACTTGTACAGACTACAAGCTGATACTTGAACACTACCGACTGGAAGACCTAGAGATACTTGATGGCTGTTGGTTTTATGCTGATGCTGGTATCTTTGACCAATACATAAACAAGTACAAAAAGATTAAGATGGAGAACAAAGGAGCAAAGAGAACAGAAGCAAAACTATTCCTAAACAACCTATACGGAAAGCTTGCAACGAGTATGATTAGCTCATTCAAGTATGCAAAGGTGCTTGGCGATGGTTCGCTGGCATACAGCGTACAAGCAGAGATGGATAAAGATCCAGTTTATATACCATGCGGGTCGGCTATCACATCTTACTCACGCAACTTTACGATACGTGCAGCTCAACAGAACTTCTATGGTGTTGACAAGGCTGGTTTCAAGTATGCTGATACTGATAGTATACATTGTGACCTACCACCCTCAGAGATTAAGGGTATAAGAGTAAGTGATAACGACTTCTGTGCATGGAAGCTTGAAAGTTGCTGGGATGTTGCTAAGTTCGTAAGACAAAAGACATACGTTGAACACGTAACACATGAAGATTTAAAACCGATAGACAAGCCATACTACAATATCAAGTGTGCTGGTATGCCAAATAGCTGTAAGCAATTGCTACTTGCTTCAATGGGAGAAGAGAACACATTAACAGATAAACAGAAAGATAAATACAAAGAGTTTATCGAGATACCAAGAACGCTTGATGATTTTAAAGTTGGCTTGAAAGTACCATCAAAGCTAGTACCAGTAACAATTAAAGGTGGAGTAGTACTAAGAGAAACCATATTCACACTGAGGGATATATAAAAAGAGAGATAGAGTTAATACCCTATCTCTCTATTTCTATTCACAAGTGTAGCACTCATACATCCAGCAACAAACTGGCAACGCTAGGTGGACTGAGTTAACAGCTGTTTCTACACGCCTACAACGAAGTACAAGATGCTATACAGAATAGACTTACATAACACTATATTTCAACATATCAAAGAAAGCTGATTTACACTCTTGGTTCTTAAACCTCATAAGCCCTCTCTCAAATACAGAGCGGAGCATCAATACATAGCTGTTGGTACTTCCAACCATGATAAACTGTGCATCGTGACTACCAGCATCAAATGTAATCTTAGTCTTAAAGTCCTCATCAACAGACTTATCCATATAATACAGTCCAGCCTCATAGTAGAACTTAATCGAGAACAATCTATCTCCATGTTTCAAGGTTGCTACATATCTACTAGCACCAGCTGGCTTCTCAATAAATGAGCTACTATCATTCAAGTAAACATTCATAGCTGAGTATGCAACATAGCTCTCATTCTTGAAAGCTTTATTGAAGCCACTGTTAAGCTGTAGCTCAGTTACGTTATCCATATAAGTCTGTTCCAGTACATACCCGTCGCCTCTAAGATACTTAGTATCATCTTTCAATCTATCAGATATACCCAGTGAAAGGAAGTAAGGGTTAACCAAGCTTACCTTATTAGAAAGCATATACACTGGTACTCTTCTTACTTGCTCACCTTGACCTCTAGCTATTGAGGTATGTATTGACAACAGCTTGTTAATCTCATTAGGACAATACCTATTATTCTCAGACTGAAACTCGTCGAATATCATCATCTCTACATCTGACAATAAATGCGAAAACTTCTTTAAGCTATCAGCATTGTTAAGCGTAACGCAATATCCGCATGGCTCTTCATTCAAGAACAGCTCTACAAATATGCCATTGGCACGTCGTTTCTCCGTCATCTCATCTGTTGGAAAGAAGAGCCTTTGGATATCCTTAAAGAACTTGTCAGCGCAGTCAGATAGTTCGTAGTTCCATCTATACACCAAACAGAACTTCTTATGTTTTTCCTTGAACCTTTTGACAGCATAACGATTAAACCAAGTTGTCTTACCAATAGACCTATTACCAGTGGTAAGATACAACTCGGGCTGGTTTCCGTTTAAATCTGTCATTGACAGTAGCTTTGTACCATCATAATAACTACCCATAACTTCTCCTTAAAAGTTGACAATTTCTTTATATTATTGTATCATAAAATATTGACTTTGTAAACGGAAAATTGTATAATCAAATAAGAAAGGAGAGTTTATCATGGCAGATATTGTAACAATCATCACTAATCTTGGCTTTCCTATTGCCGTATGTGTTATGCTAATGTGGTACATACGAGAGCTAACAACAAAACACGAAGCAGAGACAAAAGAATTTACACAAGCACTCAACAAAAACACGCTGGCTTTACAGAAACTATGTGACAAGCTAGATGTAGAAAGGAAGTCGGAAGATGCTTAAAGGTATAGACATTTCTCATCATAACAAATATCAGTTTGTAGATGGCACTATTAAATTCTCAGACCACGACTTTATTATGATGAAAGCTACTGAGGGTAGAGGATTTGAAGACCCAATGATGGAGACCTATGTTAAGGCTCTGTTGCCCGACCAGCTTTATGGTTTTTATCACTTTGCTAGACCCGACCGCAACGACCCTTATGAAGAGGCTAAGAACTTTTGCTCTGTGGTTGGTGAGTACGGCTATGGAGCTATGATGGCTCTTGATTGGGAAGCTCAAGCGGTTAAGTGTGATATCAATTGGGCTATTGAATGGCTGAATGAAGTAGAAAAGAAGTATGGCAAGAAGCCACTGTTCTATTGTTCCAGCTATTACACCAAGAAGATTGGAAAGGTACTGGAGAACAACAACGGTCTTTGGGTAGCCCACTATACTAAAGCAGATAAACCAAAGGTTTATACCTATCCTTTCTATGCCATGTGGCAATATTCCAGTAGTCCTTATGATAAGGACGTGTTCAATGGTAATAGAAACACATGGATGAAATACGTTAACTGTTAACATCATTTATATTTAGGTGAGGCGAATGGCGGTAGTATTCAATGATTATATGCCTACAATATGGAATAGGCTGATGGATGAATTTCATAATGAAGTTGGTGTAGCTGGCGTGATGGGCAATCTATATGCTGAGAGTGGATGCACTTCTTATGCTTGCCAACCAAGTAGACCTTATGATGTATGTATAACATATATCAATAAAGTTAACAGTCACGCTATATCAAAATACAACTTCGTTCATTATGGTTGCTCCAGCACTGGCGGGGTGGCTAGTTCACAGCTTGGCTTTGGTCTAGCTCAGTGGACATATTATACAAGGAAAGATGACTTGTATGATTTTATGTTCGCAAATGGCAACGATATTAGTGACTTGGAAAATCAGATAGCTTATGTTATAGAAGAAATAAGCGCTGATAGCACAATGTACAATATCGTTTCAACTTCTACAGACATAAATGAAGTAACGGATTATATTCTAAAGCACTATGAAAATCCTAAAGACCAGTCGTATGCAGTAAAGAAGACAAGGCGTGGTTATGCTACAGATATTTACAATGAGTATAGTGGAACTACACCTATAGAGCCACCCGACCCACAACCGCCAAGCCCCGACACACCTATACCAAAGGATGAAGCTCGGAGGATGCCCCTATGGATGATGTGTAAGAGAAACAAAAATATTTTTTTACTATAATAAGAAAGGAGAGCAACATGGTAAGAAGTAAAGATGAGATACTTGCTTCAATCAAGACTAGAATTGGTGAAGATACCTCAGATGAAGCTATTGCTCTTATCGAGGATATCAATGACAGCTTTGATGACCTATCTACTAGAGTAGCCGAGGCTGGTGATTGGAAAGACAAGTACGAAAAGAATGACGCTGAGTGGAAAGCAAAGTACGAAGAGAACGACACTAACTGGCGTAACAAGTACACAGATAGATTTTTCACTCCTAGCGGAGAAGACCCTATCGAAGAGATAGGTGCAGAGCTGGAAAAGGAACAGCCCGATGAACCTAAGAAACTAAGTTATGAAGATTTATTCGTTACAGAATGAAAGAGAGGTAAAGAATTATGGCTAGAAGATTAGCAGTTACAACGCTTAATGCGTCAACAATCGACATTATCAATACCATTAGACAGAACGCAAGTTATGAATATCAGTCACTTGTACCCGAGGTAACTACAGCACACGATATTCCTAAGGTTGGTGAAGTCCTTTATGGCTATCCAGCGCTTGCAAACCAGTTTATCAATGCACTGGTTAATCGTATTGCTCTTGTAAGAGTTAAGAGTGCAACATTCAACAACGCATATGCACAGCTCAAGAAAGGTTACCTTGAGTTTGGTGAGACTGTTGAGGAAGTATTCGTAAACATCGCTAAGGCTAGAGAGTTCTCAGCTGAAAAGGCAGAGCAGAGAGAACTTAAGAGGTCACTTCCCGATGTACGCTCAGCTTTCCACTCAATGAACTGGAAAGTTCAGTACCCAGTAACTATACAGGATGAAGACCTTAGAATGGCTTTCCAGTCAGCTGATGGTGTGCAGGATTTAATTGCTAAAATCGTTGACAGTGTATACACAGCGGCTGAATACGATGAGTATCTTCTGTTTAAGTACCTTATGATTAAGTCAATCGCTCATGGTGGAATGTACCCTATCTCTATTGGAGATGGAACAGACCTCAAGGACGCAGCTGTTGCTTTCAGAGGAACATCAAACAACCTTACATTCATCAAGACCCAGTACAACTCAGCTGGTGTTCATACTAATACTGACAAGGCTTCACAGTGCATCTTTATGGATAGCACATTCAATGCTCAGTATGATGTTAACGTTCTTGCATCAGCTTTCAACATGGATAAGGCTGACTTCATGGGAAGACTTCATCTCATTGATGATTGGACAACCTTTGACAACGAGAGATTTGAAGAGATTAGAGCTGGCTCTGATATGATTGAAGAGGTAACAGCAGATGAGCTTGCACTCATGGCAAACGTAAAGGCTGTACTCGTAGACGAAGAGTGGTTTCAGGTTTACGATAATCAGAACAAGTTTACTGAAAAGTATGTTGCAAGTGGTGAATACTGGAACTACTTCTACAATGTATGGAAGACAGTTTCATCTTCTCCTTTCTCAAACGCTATCGTATTTGTTACTGATGGTGCAACTATCACAGCTCCAGCTTCACTCAAGTTCAAGGTAGCAAGCATTACAGCTGATGATGTTAACTCTGTTGTAACATTCGTTCCTAGTGACAGTGCTTCACTTGTTGCTGGTGATAGCTTCAAGTTCGTACAGACTGAGGATGATGTAAAGAATGGCGTAGCTGTTCATCCTTACGGCGCTTACATCATTCCTACAGCTGAGACACCAATCACCATTAAGCCTCAGCTCACAGCTCTTGGTGCTACTTACAACCTTGCTACTGCTGTTGGTGTGGCAGACCTTGAAGTTGGTGAAGAGATTACTCTTGCTAAAGCATGATGCTAATTGATTAAGAGGGGTGGCAACGTCAATAAGTCCACCTCTCTATATGAAAAGGAGAATAATATGTATATAACTCCACAAACAAATATTAGATTATTGCATAATGTTCCTTTTGATAGTAGCTATGTGCATAGTTTGTTCTTTGCTGACGCTAGTGGTCAGACAGCATACTTTCAAAATTTGACTAAATATAATCTTAATAACTATAGTTATCAGAGATATGGCAGAGGCGTTCTTAGAGTTCAGATATTAGCTGATAATCTGTATGATATCAACTATATGATGTTTCAGAATAGGGCTTTTGGTAACAAGTGGTTTTATGCTTTTGTTGACAAGATTGTGTATATCAATGATGTTACTACAGCTATCTATTATCATATTGATGAGATACAGACGTGGCTATTTGATTGGAACTTTGCTGAGTGCTTTGTTGAAAGGATGCACACGCCTACAGATGAGATTGGTGATAATATTGTACCCGAGCCAGTAGAAACCGGTGAAATGGTATATAACAGTTATGATGCTCTCAATAAATATCACGAGTTAGCCATCATTCTAGCTTGCGTGGATATTGATACTCATAGTGGTGCTTTGTTCACTAACGGACAGATTTATGACCGCATATACAGTGGGGCTTCTCTATTTGCTTATTCTAATGATAGTACTGGTAGCTCCTTAATAAACCTTAAAATGCTAGACTTTGCAAAAAATCCCGACAGTGTTGTAGCTATGTATATGTGCCCGTCAGACCTATTGCCCGAGGGCTGTATAAACAGTCAAGTACAAATACCATTTAAGCAAAAAGCAACATCTATACATGAATTTGTTCCACCATCTTCAACAGCTGGAACGCAAATAGATGGATATACGCCAAGAAATAAAAAATTACTTACTTATCCTTACAATTATTTCAACTTGACTGATTGCAATGGTAATAACTTAGCATTAAGA
>Ga0326511_10004238_pt1 | contig 11485 bp, 9 predicted proteins | sample 0_2496_0518_D_FD_203701 | JGI IMG/M metagenome (GOLD analysis project Ga0326511, IMG submission 203701) | Bovine rumen microbial communities from UC Davis, California, United States - 0_2496_0518 | ecosystem: Host-associated > Mammals > Digestive system > Stomach > Rumen | place: USA: California...
TTACCAGCTATTTGACAATCCGCTTCAGATCATAGAACCAGCAACAGAGCAAGATTACGATGATGACGATGTACCATTCTAAACTAAGGATATACCGTCGCGCAAACCGAATCTTTATGCTTTCTCGCTTATTATGTAATTACTAATATTAATATATATCTATAATAGTTGACTCCGTCAACTTAAGAATGTATGTTTACAAAAAATGAATTATAGAAGATAAGAATCTTTATACATCTTATCTTCTTCATTTTTTTCGCTTATTATCATAATATATAATATATTAATAATATTATATTATATATTAAATGTATATCCCACCTGACTTCGTCAGGTAAATAATATATATACAGAATTTTTTATTTTAGAAACATTCTATTCATACATTATATACCATGAACACGTAATGTTAAAAATCCATTGTAATAGAAAGGATGTGTTTAACATGAATGAAGAAAGAATCTTAGGTATCATAACACAATTAATGGATAAGCTTAGCAATACACAAAGACTACAGAACTTAGCTAAAGAAAATGGTTTAGCATATAAACCAGTAATTGATTTCTCTGATGAAGCTATAGATAACATTGTAGTTTCTATGATTGCACTTACATTGGCATCTCAGGCTAAAGATTCAAGATATGACCTCTTAGTGAGAACAGGTATTCAAAAGAGATCATTAAAGACAGAAATCATTAATGATTTTAAGGATGAAGCATTACATTATCTTGATCTTTATAAGAGAAATCTTGTATCATCACAGGTGTGATATAAAAGTATACCCACTAACACATTGATAATTTGCGATATATACGGAGACAGTAGCTGTTATCAGGGGGCTCTTAACAATTACAACTCTCTATACATATATTCCCAAATAAACTTTAATTCTTTTAAAGAAAGGAAAGATTAAGTATGAAGTTTAAAGATTTAATGCTCGATCTTGCTACTGGTGATGCATCATCTAACGATCCTTACATCGCTGAAGCAGCAGGTCAGGTTAATGTTGCTACTGCTTACTTCGAAGCAGCAGTACAGATAAATGAACTTGCTGAAGATAACGATCTCCAGGTTGTACAGGAAGTTGCTGCTGCTGGTCTTCCAACAGATGAAACTGGCTCTGCTGCACTTGGATGCACAGCTGTTAAGAAGCAGCTTGATGGTTTCTTCAAGGTAGTTCGTGAGACAGCTGATAAGGTTAAGAAGCAGGCTGAAAAGGACATGAAGGTTCTTCTCACAATCGGCAAGAAGTATGGAGTATCAGCTCCAGCAGCATCAGGCAACTTTGCTACAGACTTTGCTGAACCACTTTCAAAGGCTGTATTCCAGAAGGCTGAAAATGGTAAGAAGATCTCTCTTCCTGATCTCAGATTCCTTAAGACAAGATATGCTGATGATATCGTAAAGGGATATGTAAAGGGTCTCTGTTCTATCGTATTTGCATACGGATTCGATATCACAGAAGTATTCAAGGATGCAGTTGTATCTAAGGAGATCAACCAGGTGTTCCTTAAGAAGGGTGAATGCAAGTCACTTATGTGTGTAGCAGAAGCTCTTTCTGATGGTGCTAAGTTCATGAAGTTCGGTGATGTTGCAAAGGATAAGCATTACACAGACACAATCAAGCCTGGTGATGTTAAGGACCTTGCTACAAACCTCTACATTATCATTGCAATTTCATCTGCAGTTACTGACGCTCTCAAGGGTCAGGATAAGAATGCATCTGCAAACATTGCTGCACTCGTAAAGGATTGCAATGAAAACGATAAGAAGATCGCTAAGCCAGTTAAGAAGATCGGTGAAAACGTTAAGGAATGGACATCAACTGTTCAGGAAACAACAAACGTTATCACAAAGGCATTTACAGATTCAATCTACAGTCTCTCTGAAGCACTGAAGTGATGAATCATGCTATTGCATAACAGATCACTTACAGATTTACTGATACCACATTCTTCGAAATGTTACATAACCAATAGAGGAGTAATAAAAGACGGTGATGTTATTTCTGTAATATCGCCTATATTCTCTTCTATGGATTACTCATCCCGAGCAGTACAGTTAAGTGAATCATTTGATGTTGTGTTTCGTACTTCCAATGAAGAGGGAATCAATATAACGGATGACAATAACGAAGCTGTATTAAACTCGGAAGACCAAGATATTGATAATCTATATGTAACAATGGAATTTGGTCAATAATTAATAAAGAGGGGATGATTAAGTAATGCTTACATCAGATGAAAAAACTCTGTTACCCTCGTTACTGAGTTATACTAAATCAGATTTGTTCACACTCAAGAACATATCATCTCCGATTACATTGAAAATAGAAACAGACGAAGATACGTTCAACAAATGGGATACTATTATAACATATCTTCCAATGGAATTTGTCAGACAGATTGAAAGTACAGATGGTATCTATACAATCGAAAAGTTTGATAAGAAATATTCCATGAACCCGAAGCTATGTTCATATGATAAGTATGGTATAACCAACATGTGGAGACCATTAATGATACTCAATCGATGTGCATCTATAATGGACTTTAACTTTGATTATATTAAATACTATGACATCAAAGTATTTCAGGATGTTATGTCTGTTTTGATTTCAAGGTATAACTTATGAATGATATAAGAAATATCAATGATATTAACGAGGGAAAAGGTCAACCTGATTACATTCGTAATCCTCGATTTGAATACTTATTCAATGGACTTGGTAAGGAAGAGATCGATGATAAGTTGACGTTATCATTGGCATGTCAAGCAGGTACGGACATGCTTCATACTGTAGGAAACATTACTGCTGTGGGATTACAATTCATGGTGGATCAATTCCCAACAGGAACATTTAATACAGTATTACCTGCAACCAAGTTAGCTCACCGACAGTTACGTCATACCCCGAAACAGATACTCTCACAACCATACCCAATGTGTATAGTTAATCCGAGGGTTTCTTTATCTGGTAACGATAATAGAATGGCTGCGGGGTCATTTGCAACAACAGTTTGGTCCAACACGTCTTCACGATTTCAGAATCGCTCTGAAATGCCATTACTATTATATGACAAACAGAAGGGAATCGAGTGGCGTGGTAAACATAACCGAGTTGTAGTTTATCTCGACTTTGTATTATCATTCCAGAGTATGGCAGAACAAATCAGATGGGCTTCATACTTACTAAACAAGATCCCGACTTATAACTCTTTATACTTTGACATAGATACCGCTTTAGAACTGGCTATTCCAGATGGTTTCATGTATGAGACCTCTAAGTACATCGGTATTCCAGTTAAAGATGATAAAGGAAATGTTTCTAAGTTTATGGATTACCTGAACATGCATTCTGTATTTCCAATCATATACAGATTCTCTTCAGGTAGACACACCGATGCTTTCTATACGTATTATACTACATCGATCTTGTGCTCAATATCAGATGTTCAGTATCAAAACGTAACGAAAGTAAACAAGGTAGAAACAGACTGTCCAATTACATTCACAATGCGTTGTGAATTCAATACAATTGGTATGTTTGATCTATCTGTATTATGCCCAGATGAAGTTAGAATCATTCCAATTCAACCAAACTCCATTGCCATTCCAATCTTTTCTGATTGCTTTAACGAGAAAGATTTTCCATTGGCTCATGGGTGGAAGATATTGTCTAAGCCAATCTGTAAAATGGATTGGGGAGAAACAGAGGTTGATATATCTCCGACTTTACCGAACGAGATATTGGAATTGATTGATACACATGTTAAGAACCATATGGATCCTAACGTATTCATCTCGGTCAAATTACGTGAGAACAAGCTGTTAATAGACGATGGATACTATGTAGATTGGAACTCCTGTAAATTGGTTTTCACTAACTGTCATTATGCATCCACATATCGTCTAATAATATCAATAAATCAATTATACATTCAATCATACATGAATGAAATGTATAACAAAAATCCTTAAGGAGGAATTATTATGGCAATCGATTTCGGTTACAATACAAACCCTGAAATGATCCAGGAAAGCTACGATGCAGCATCATCAAGATTTTCTGATCTCATGGAAGGCAAGTTCAACTCATTCAACCCAGACTCAATCGTTTCTTCTGGTAACAACCAGCTCAAGAGCGGTGTTTGGGATGCAGACATCGAGGACTCACCTCTCGCACTCGGTTACAAGAATGCACCACCGGCTGTTACACCAAAGCCAGGCAGATTCATGTAATCCGCACGAACACACTAACCAACTAACGCCGGATATATGCATGGGGCAATTGCCCCATGCATTATCTGTGTTTTATATCCTACAGAAAGAAGTGAGATATATGGAAAATGTTATAATGGATAATCATGAATTCTTTGTGGAATATCAAGAAAACTTTAAAAAAGTTATACGAGAAAAGAATGTACAGCTTCGACGAAAGAATCAAGTAAATGAAATGAATGCTATGAAAGCTGCAATACGTAAACATGTTAAAACAGGTAATGGTAGTATAGTACTGAATGTCGAAGAAATCGATACTGATAATATCAAAGATAAAGTTGATTTAGGTGCTGGCATAAATAAAGAAATTCCATCTACGTGTGATGCAAAAGCAGAAATGTGGATCAAAAGAAAAATAGAAGATATTGAATTTTACATGGATTTGTATAGAGAAGCAAAGGAAGAGTATAATAAAACAAAGGACTGGAAAGCCAAAGATAAAATGACTGAATATAGAGAAATCATTTTGAATAGTAATAATTTCTGTATAGATAAATTTAATTTTTCTCCTATGAAATTAATTAAACCTAACATGGAAGAAATACTTATATTCAATCAAGCCATAAGATATCTTGCAAAATTAGTAAATTCAATATCTGACTGGAATACTAAATCTGCATATTCAAAACGTCGAGAAATTACATCCTTTCTTGGATCTAAATATGGTGATGAGGTAGTTATCCAAGCTAAGGCACAAAAAGTTGATTCTGTAACTGGAAGAGTTGGTGTTAATATCTTATTATCACCACGAGCAAATAAAATTTATCCAGATCCTAATAATAGTTTATTTATTCATCTATCTTCATCAAGTGGATTAACCGAATTAAGACCTGGTACAAACTCTAATTATGGAGACTTTGTGCGTTTTGGCGGTAAATGGTTATACAAAAACCCATGTGTACATTTCTTTGCAATTAAATTAAAAGCAAAACAAGGTCCTATAATCAATGAAGAAAAAATAAAATCATTGATGGAAATATATGGAAAACATATTTATTTATATAAACCTAAAGCTTCAGATAAGATATATTTTGATCCGATGGAAAACGGTGCACCTGGTTTAAAAGCTGTATTCATTGAAACAAATGAACCGTTACCGGTTAAAGAAATATCGTCACAAGCATTTCAAGCGATCAATAGATTCAACAAAGACGGCAAAACACCCTCAGAAACGATCAACGAAATGTATCTCAGTAATATAATAACTGAATCGGAATATATTCAGTTACAGGAAAGAATTCAAATATTAACAGAAAGAAGTGAAGATATGTGGAAAATGTTATAATGGATAATCATGAATTCTTTATGGAAGCGTCTAAGAATCCAGATATCAAAGCCAGAAAAAGAACTGTTAAGAACCTAAGGAAACTTGGCGTTGATCGAGCTCATGAGGTTGATAATAGAAAAATAAATGATAAATGGATGAATCAGTTAAATGAACTTGATAAAAAATATCTTAATCAGGAGATATCACCAGAAGATTATCTTAAACAGTCAAAAGAGATCAAAAACCAAATGAGAAGTCTTACTCAAAACGGTATAGATATTCAGATTAAGGATTCTTATGGTAAAAAACATAAAACCAAATTAATGTCGAACTATGGTGGAGATTCATATAAACCAGACGATGATGTTATAAATATTGATCCGGAGACTATGAATTCTAATAAATTTTATTCTGCATTTACCCATGAAGCTGGACATACCGAACAACACAAACGTTTTGGTTTAGATAAAGATGATATTGAAAATTATACCGCATCAAACACGGATGATTATCCAATCAAATGCGCAAAGCTTTTTCTCCAGAAAAATAAGGATAAAATGAATTCTCATGATGCACTATGGACTGAGCTGCATGCAGATTTTCTCGCAGCTAAAAAAAGTGGTTTTAATAAACAAATAAAAGATATTCATACTTTTAAAAGAAGCAATAAACGGATCAAAAATGATATTAAAGAATCTATAAAACATAATGAAGAAATGTTTGGGAAGATTAAAAGTATTTATCTCAGATATAAAGATGATGATGACAAGATTCGTACAGCATCAGAAAAGGATGTTGAAGAATGTATAAATCTATATAAGCAAGCAAAAGAAAAAATTGAGCATTATCATGATATTCTTCAAAAAAGAACTAAAGATATTTTTGATACATTGCTGAAAAGTGGGTCAGCAGATACTGCTCGTACGGATAAACTTGTGAAATTATATGAGAAAGCCTCAAAGAGAGAAAAAGATATAGCTAGTAAATTATGGAGTTTTGAAAGAGAATTTAAACATAAAGGATTTAGTGTTAAAGATGCATTAGCTTACGGAATGCGTATGGAAGCACAGATCAAGGAATATAATAACGATTTAGAAGACTTGTATGCTGAATTTACTACACATGATTATCGTATCAAGTTTCTTGAGGACATGAAACATATCCATGAAGGACACCCGGAACGTTGTTCAATGAAGTATCCAACAATGACTCCAGCAGATAAGAAGTACATGCAAGAATTCACAGTTGAAGAAATGTATCTCAGTAATATAATAACTGAATCGGAATATCTTCAGTTACAGGAAAGAATTCAAATATTAACAGAAAGAAGTGAATAAACATATGGACCTTTTTTCAAAATGTAAAGCGCTTTATGAAAAGATTCGTTACTTTGAATATGGTATTCCAGTTGATGGCGTAATCAAACCTGTGCCATCTGCTGAATACTTTGTAAAGAATTATCATTTCTTAAAGCCAGAAGAATTTGAGAAGTATGGAGGTGGTATATGCTGGGACTATGTTGAGTATGAACGTAAGTGCCTTGAAGTAAATGATATTGATTTCAATCAGTATTATATCATCACAAATACACCGCCTAACTACGACACACATACATTCGTCACAGTTAAAGACGGAGATGATTTAATATACATCGAATCATCATTCAAACGTGTAGAACATATCATCGATGGTGTTCAAAAGTTTAAATCACTTGAAGACATCGTTAAGCTGATAACTACGAATATGTGGTATTGTAATGATAATGACAAACACTTTGATGAGTTCAAGTATGATGTATGTAAGTTCAAAGGACATCCAAAGTATGGTTGTACATGTCAAGAGTATATGGATTGGATGGATGATAATTCCGATATCGTAATCCAAGACGTAACCATCAATCCAAAGAAAATAAATGAAGATGAACTCACAGTTGAATCAGTTAACTTCTTCCAAGAAGGATTATTCAATTTTGGAAAACCAAAAGAACCTGTAGATGTTATGGCTAAACTGAGTGAAACATTTGGTGAACTCTCCGAAGCCCAGAAAGAGATAATCAACCGACCAACGAATGATCGTAATCCGATAGGTAAATTTGATTTCTTCGTAACTCCATATAGCAAATATTATTATGATATGACAATACGTGTGAGAAAACTTGATTCATTCCTTAAGAAAGAATCCGTTTTGATCGGTTCCGTTATAGGAGTTCCTGAGGGATCTGTTCCGGTTGGTATGATAGATATCATACCAGATATTGATAATGTCATTAAGAACTACGAAGCATATGAAGATGGACAACTTGAGTATGAAGATTATTACGAACAATACATAGATGATCCAAGATACGGGCTGGGTAAAGTACGTGTATATGCAGATCAAAATGGTGCTATCTATACATGTTTAAGCCAAGATGGTAAATATACCCAGGTTGCAAAATCGTATGATGAATTTGTGTCTAAGTTTAACACATATAAGTTTAAACTCAATAAGAATGAATTCACAGTTAGCAGACGTTATTCTTCAAGAACTGGTATTGATGTATTCAGTAACGGACTTAATACTGGAGATGCTGAATTTACAACCACATACAAAATTGATTCAGATGATATACATACAGTTGCATTATTATATGCAAGATTTATATCATTTGGAGTTACTCAGATATTCAACATGGATGCTGATGGAGATGATGAACCAGATGATTTCCCTGTAGAGTATGAGTCACACCAACAAATTGAAACTGCGTGTGCTGAACATGGCATCGAACATCCATTCTATCCTAAGATGAAAGTTGTTGAACTCACATTCCACAAAGCACCTGAACCAACCGTATCTTATTTCGTTCCTTCCAAGATTACATATGTATTTGCATTAAACGAATCATTGGATAAACCATTCATGACAGTAGAAGTTGAATCAGGTAAGGTTATGTCGGTTAAGTTTAATGATTCTACCATCAAGGAATATGCTGATCCTGAAGAATACGATGAAACATTACATGATCATATAGCCGATGAAGATGATGTATATAATGAATCATGGACTGATTTCAAGAATGGTGTACATCCATCATCCAATCTGATGTTCCATGTTTCACTCAAAAATGATATGGATGGAAAGACCATTACCCCACAGCTCCCATCATACATAACTGACGGTGGTGAACTGGACGACAATTACCAAGAAGACACCAAGACAAAGAGACTCTGTGTATCTCCATCCATTGAAGGTTGTCTGATTGCAATCTTAAACTATAAGAAGATCAGAGAGCATGTTGGTGATAAGTTCTATGTATACACTCCAGAGAAACCATTCTCTCAGTATAAGCATAAAACCAACAAAGAAATCGTTAAAGACAAGCTTGTGTTTGATGCTAATATAACTAAAGAAGCGTGGATACTTGAACCATGTAAACTTAAGCTGTATGGTATTATCAAACTCAAGAAAGTAAAGGATCTCAAGAAGAAACCAACTGTTGAGAAGGGTATCAAAATGAATACCATTAAGCTTGACTATGAATGGATCATGACTCCGAAAGCATCTGGTAAATTCAATAAAGCTATCGGTGATTCTCCGAATGATGAATCCGATAATAAGGAGAAACCAATCAAGGAATATGATAACATACTCGTATCAAATGATGAGTTCTTTATGGAAGTTTCCAAATATGAGAGACGACTCAACAAACAATTCCAGAGAGAATATGAAAAGAATCCTAAACGTGCTAAGTATGATTATGTTGGTAATGAAAAGCGTCCACGTAATAGTGACAAATACACAAGAGAACGCATAAACAGAGTTACTCAGCAACGTAAAGATTACGAAAAAGCAAGTAATATCGAAAATAGCTCTGTGAAAACACGTAATTCTTCTAACAAGAATAAACTCAAAGCATTAAAGCTGTTAGATTATGATCCAAAGACAAACACCATTAAGGGTAATATCACTCTTCCGGATGGTTCTAAGAAAAAGCGTGTACCATATATCATTGAGAATGAAGTCGCTCGCAACATGGGTCCATTTGTTGGTACCATAGACGAAGTCAGATCTATGTTTGATTCTATTGATTTTACCAATGATAAGAAACCATCATCAACCGAATTAAGTCGTAGACAAAAAGTTCTCAACACATTAGATCAATTCGAAAAGAATGGTGAAAAATTTGTTATTGTGATTCCACGTAAATTCTTAAATCAGAGACATTTAACTGGTGCTGGTGCATCATTACATGAGCTCGGACATTTCACATATATACATGATCCTAATCAGAGTGAAGAAACCGAACGTGCTAAAACATTCAGAGATTCTATCAAGGACAAATTAACAGAAAACACTCCATCATATATGCATCTTGTTAAAAATCCTATGGGTGATATTAGTGCTACATATGGTATTGATGAATCCAACGAGTTTTCTGCAGATAAATACGCAGCCGATAGAATTGGTATTAAGAACTATGAAAGAATGCTTAAGAAGTTAATCAAGTTTGGAAAGAAGGCTACAAATAAAGCAGTAATCTCTCAAATCAATGCAACTGAGACACAACTTAATTTACTTAAAAGCTCAAATGGTGATTCGAATTATAAAGAGATTTTAAACTATATAAAAGGATCTGCTGAAACATTCTCACGTTGGTCAAATGAAGCTCAAGAATCTGTAGTTCAATATAAATCAAAAATCAAAGATTTAGATAAAAACATAGCAGATATAAATCGTAAGATTAATGAATTCAAAGATCATACAAGTGAGATATCGGATGAATTAAAGGAATTATACAAAGCCCTTGAAAGTGCTAAGGACGAGCGTGAATCTGCTGTTGAAGAACTTAAATCCAAAAGGGAAAGCGCAAAGTCAAATACAGACAGCGCAGATAAGTTATTTAACAATGCAAGTTTTGCTGCCCAGTATAAAGCATTAAAATCATCCATTAATAATTTCAAGAAATGGATGGATGATTATGATGTTGAACTGAATGAACGCATCAATTACATTAAGAAGTATCACGAAAAGAAGAACATCGGTGAATCTTGTCTTATCATGGATAATGATGAATTCTTCGGTTTAATGGAGTGAGGTGATAATGAATGTCTTTAATCCCATTAAAACGTAATAAACAAGAATGGGATCACGATAATCATCCGTATTCATTTGATAATCCAAACATATACATGAGACCAGCAACAGAAGATGATGTTGATAACATGTATTCTTGGGAAATGGAATCTATTGATAAATCATTACAAGAAGATCCAAAGGTTCAACAATTAATCAGAGATGACTGTTATCAATCAATCAAAGATACTCAAATGATTATGGATCAAGACAAAACAATCGGTATGTTTACAGCATGCATGATTGATAACGGGGAATGGAGATATATCGGTGAGATATATCTCATCCCTGAATATCGTGGTCAACATATAGGAAGTACTATATTAAAGAATGAGATTACAAACTATGATCGTATTCGTCTTCAAGTTGCATATGACAATGAAAATGCATTACGTTTATACAAATCTCTTGGATTTAAGATAGTAAAAGAAAATAAGGAGGCTAAGTTATACATCATGGAATATGATAAGAGTTTACCAGTAACAGAAGCTTTCTTTAAAGAGGCTTATCTCAAAGCTAAAGAGAGAAACTCTTTAAAGGATTCTGAGTTTGGTATAGTAACAGAAGCTTTCTTTAAAGAGGCTTATCTCAAAGCTAAAGAGAGAAACTCTTTAAAGGATTCTGAGTTTGGTATACCTGAGCTTAGAAAGTATCCATTAACAGATGAGACTCATATCAACATGGCAGTTAAGTTCTTTGGTAAAGCTCCAAAGAAATATAAACTCTCACTGGCAAAGAGAATATTACGTGCTGCACATTCACATGATATGGATACAGATGGATGGGATACTATAAATGATTATATAAAGAATCATAAAGAATCCG
>Ga0326511_10004239_pt1 | contig 11485 bp, 20 predicted proteins | sample 0_2496_0518_D_FD_203701 | JGI IMG/M metagenome (GOLD analysis project Ga0326511, IMG submission 203701) | Bovine rumen microbial communities from UC Davis, California, United States - 0_2496_0518 | ecosystem: Host-associated > Mammals > Digestive system > Stomach > Rumen | place: USA...
TATAACAAAAGAACGCCGCGCGATTCGGCGGCGTTCCTTAACGATACTAGTTTTGCGGTCTAGTAGTCTAAATATAGTTTATTGCGCTCCGTTAAGCAATAGACGAACGAAAAAAAAGAACACGCAATAAAGCGCGGTTTTTTTTCGTACTGTATCAAATGTAGCAAAACTATCGAGAAACACCCCAAAAACAACTAAAAAACACCGGATAAACGGCACTAAATGCCGTTTTTTTTTATATTAATAACGACTTTAGGGAGGTAACGGCCCCTAAATGGTTAGTTTTGTGGTCTATTCGTCGTGGCACCTAATGAGGCAAGCGGCACTAGATCGTAGGAAAAGCGGGAACGATATAAAGGCGCGCTTAATTACTACGATGACGCGAGGATCCCACAAGACGAGTTAAGATTGAGCGCCCGGACTAACTCCGGCGAAATGGCTTAAAAGGCCGCTTGATTCTTGGCTGGGGGGTCTCTTACCCAAATCGGCGAATTTTCAATGAAAATTAAAAATGGCGCGGGGATTCCCTCAACCGCATTACATATAATGATCTAGTCCGAAAGACGTTATATGGCGGTTGGGGGAAGGGGCTTTTTGTATTGTGCCGTTTCGCGTCTTACCCGCGCGGAGCGAGGCGCGCGTGTTGCTTGCGTTCTTTACCGTCGCGCGCGCAAGCGCGACAGATTTCAAGGCCGCGCCCCCGCCTTGGCGGTGAACCATGGCGCGGACTACGGGCGGCGGTTCGGTCAAATGTTCCCCGCATTACATACAACTTAAAACCGATTAGCCGTCCGCGTTGTGTTCCCGTCCGTTTTTGCGTAAGCTTTTAAAATTACCGTCCAGAGTTCGGCGTCGTGATTCCCCGCAACCGATTGACGACCGTCGAACTCCGGCCCCGCCCCCGTCTTGGGGGGGGGCATTGGGGGGAGGCAGGGAACGCGCCCCGCGCCGCGAATGTCTGTAGATCAGTTAGTAGTTTTTACTTTGTTTGTATGTGCTGAATGTGTAAGCGGGTATTATTCCAACTTGGAATAAAAAAAGGCAAATTGTGCCTTGACAAAAGGTATATAATGATATATATTTGTATATACAAAAGCGGCGGGAATGTTCCCGCCGAGCTTATAATGGTTAATTGCTGCAACGATCTTTTAAAACCGCTTGGAATGGAGTTCAAATGAAAAGAAAATTACTGATTATCGACGAAAAAAATTTTAAAGACCTTAAGGGGATTTGGCGCGGCGGCATTTTCGCGCGGTGCGCCGATTCCCTTTTTATCCGGGAATTAATAGAAACGACTTTAGAAAAGGAGTGTAAAAAATGATAACTTTACATTTGAAAAAAAAATTTTTTGACCAGATTGTAAGCGGAGAAAAAAAAGTAGAATATAGAGCCGACAACAGTTATTATAGAAAATTGTTTGACTGTTTTTATAAAGATAATTTCGCGGTAAATTCTGGAAATAAAAAAGACTGGGTTAAAATTAAAATATGCCTTGGCTATCCTAAAAAAAACGATAATGAAAAAAATAAATTTGTTTGGGTCTCTCATGTATCGTTTGTAAATTATTTAGAGATGAATTATAAAGATATTGGAGAATGTTATAATTTGAAAAATTTTGATAATGAAATAAAAAATTGTTTTTATCGCCTTGAACTGGAGTTAAAAAAATGAGCAAGTCAATAGAAAAAATTATAATGGATCAGGCGGCCAGTTATGCCGCGAAGCTGGCGACTAATGGAATTACCGTTTTTTTGCAGCGGTGGCGGTTCTACTTCGACGATGAAGACCGCGAAAAGATGAGCAAACAAATTAAAGATTTTTTGCTGGAGGTATCCGAAAATGCCGTTAAAAACAAAATCTAGTATTTTATGTACTTGCCAAAAGTGCGGGAAAAAGTTTGAAGTAAATTTTCCTTACGGGTTTAGTTTTGAGGTTTGTTGTTCTTTAGTAAACTATCCGCGTTTATGTCCTAAATGCGATTTTAATAGACGCGCCGAAGATTTTAACCGGAGGACTATATAAATGCCTATTGTATTGCCTAATGGAAATATAGCTTTTAGGTGCTATAAATGCTATAAAATTACATGCGATACTAAACTAATTCAAATTGACGGTTTTAATGATCCGTCAATGTTCCATGCAGTCCGATTGTGCGAGGATTGTAGAAATTACCTAAAAGATCATAAATTCAGAATGAGCGAGGATTTTTAATATGTCAAAAAATTACTATCAAGGGTGCTTGCTGGCAAATTCCGATCAAAATTGTTATTACTTTTTTTGCGAGAAGCGCGGGAACTGTGAACAGTTTAAACAATTTCAAAAAGAAAAAGAGAGGCTAAAAAATGGCGAAACTGAAACTAAATGAGAAGCAACTGAAAGTAGGACAGAGGGAACTGGACGGCGCGTATAATGCGAGCCAACAGAAAAAAAAGAACGCGCGCCGAATGATCGAAAGCGGCAGCGGAAAATTTAAGGCTGGAGCAAAAAAAATTTTTGAAGCCGAAAGCCAGAGGCAAAAGGAAATAGAAGAACTTTGTAAAATCTTCGACATGGCACTCAAAAAGATTAAAAGCCCGGCGGAGCTGGAGGCCGACAAGCGCGCGAAGGCAAAGACGGCGAAGGCCGAAAGCGAACGCGTGAAAAACGATATTAAAAAGTTAAACGCGGCCGGTAAAAAAATAGATGTTGAATTAAGCGAACTTGAAATTAAAATTATTATTGCCAGTTTGAGAAGATCCGAAAGCGCGGTTAAAAAAGGAAAAATTAACGCGACCGGAAAAGAGTATTTAATGCGGCTTATTAAAGATTTTGAAGGCTTAATTAAATGAGATTAACAGAAAAATATCTTTCTTGTGTTGAGCAAACCGGCGCGGCCATGCGTCGGCTTGCTTGCAATTATTGCGCGGACTTGGGGCGGTGGTTGGCCGTTCCTTTTGTCGTTTATTATAAGCATGTTTGCGAATTGCCGTATATTCCAGACCCGCCGGAGGTGGAAACGGTAAGCCGTCCGCTTTATACTCTTAATGCCCGTTACTCCCCGCGCGATTGCGACGACAAAAGTGTGCTTTTGGCCGCGTGGCTCCATGCTCACGGCGAAAAATGCCGCTTTGTTGCGACCAGTACGCGACCGGATAAAGTTCTACATCATGTGTTTGTGCAACTGGAAAACGGACTTTTTCTGGACGCGACTTATAGAAAGAACGCCGCTTTTATGGGTTTTTACCCCTTTTTCCGCAAAGTTACTTATATAAAGGCGTTGACAAACTTTTTTTAATTATATAGATTCCGTATAAAAGGAATACGGAATAATGGCAACTTTGGCGACACTTGAAGGCGATACGACGGAAAATTTACTTGACCGTCTTTTTGTGTGTAACGATGTGTTGGGCGTCATGGTTTACGGGCCCGAAGGTTGGAACAAAGTAAAAAACTTTGTATGTAACGAGGCGGCTAAACAAATTGCCATGGCGCGCGGGAATTTTGGCAACTGGCCGACAACTTTTAAAAGGAAGTACCGCGACGCGCTCGACGATGTTTTCGGATTTAACGACGAACTGGGGGCCGCTTTGCTTGGCGGCGAAGGCTGGGGGCACTTGCGGAACCGTTGCAAGACGGCCGCTCCGGTTCTGGGTAAATCCTTGTTTGACTACTGGAATCCTATTGAGGTCCTTTTCCCTATTGCTAACCCTACGAAGGCAATTAAAGACGCCGCCAAAATGACGCAAAAGGTTCTTTTGCCGGCAAGCGCAAGCCCGGCCGATATTGCAAAATGGGCTATTGGTTATAGTGCAGTAGCTGGAGGCGTGGACGCCGCACTAGACGCGGCCGGTATCAATGACGCCAAAGAACGCCGCGCCGTCCACGAACAAATTATTGCACAACAGAAGGCCGAAGAGGAACGACTAAAGGCCGAAGCGCAAGCGGCGCGCGAACATGAGGACTATTTGGCACTTACGGAAGCCCAGAAAAAACTGGCGGAAGCGCAAGCGACAAGCGCGGTAATGCAAAAGGAAATCCAGACAAGCCCAATTTATCAAGAAAGCAAGTCAAAAAATATCTTGCTTGTGGGGGGCCTCGGACTGTTGGCACTCATGGTTGTATTTAACAATATAAAGTAGGTTTATTGTATGGCAATTAGTGAGGCTTGGAAATATGGCGACGGAAAAGGCCGTTTAAAAAGTGAATATGTTTCTAAGGTAACCGGCGCAATTTACCCGGTCGGCTTTAGTATTCCTTTTATCGTTCAGCTTGAAGACGAGGCGCGCAAAAAGAAAGCCGCCGCCGCCGCGAAGGCATGGAGCGACGCCCAGAGAAGCGCGAGCAGCAAGGCCGAATTAAGCGAGATAAAGGCCGCGCAAGCTTACGAAAAGAGCTTGAAGGCAGCCGAAGAAGCTAAAAAGGCCGCTTTGGCCGCCGCCGCGAAAGCGAGCGCGCAACAAAGCCACATCGCGGCTATCAAGGCCCAGACGGCGGAAATTAAAGCGAATGTAGAGCGCAACGCCGCCGCGCAAGAAAACCCGGTTGAATATGCTTTTAATTTTTTAAACGATAATGGTCAAGAAGTTCAGGACGCCGCGAAGGCGTCGCAGGAGAGCGCAAAAATGCAAGAGGAAATAAACTACTTGCCTGAAGTTCAAGTAAAGAGTGATTTCTCTAAATACTTGCTCTGGGGCGGCGTCGCCGTCTTGGCTTTTTATCTTTTGAAGAAAAAGAGGGGTTAATTTATGCGTAATAAAAATTTGCTTGATTCCCTATACTGTCCAAACGACCGTCTCGGCGTCGAAATGTTCGGCGTCAATGTCTGGAACAACTTAAAAAACAATGTTTGCGCCGCGACTAACGAGATTATAGAGGGCCGTTTTGTGCCGTCTTGCTCCGTCGCTTGTTACGAATACGCGCCTCTTTTCGACGCGCTTTTTGTGCCTAACAAGCCGGTAATGCGCGAAATGCTGGGGGCGTCTGCTCCGGTCGATTTCTTGCCGTCTGTTTTGCGTGATCCGCTTTCTAAGATCGGCGGCGGCGTTACTAATGCACTTAATCAAATTCCGTTCTTTACGCCTTGGATTTCGGCCGGCCGTCAAGTGAACGCCGGCGTATCGGACGCGCTGCAATGGTTCGGACTTTCCAGCAAGAAGGCCGACGAAGTGGCTCCCACGGTAACTAAAGCCGGTCTAGGAATTGGCGGATTGCTCTTAATTGGCGGCGGTGCATATCTTGTGTATAAGCTCGCCCAGAAGAAAAAGCGGGGGCGCAAATAATGGCCGTCGCGTGGGCTTTGACAGATAGCGGGGCAAAGAACATTTACACTAAGATGTGTAATTGGTATAATAGCCCGGAAAACTTGCCGAACAAGATCAACGACACGGCGGGTTTCAAAGGCTATCCGAATTTTACACGCGACAAACTTTATTACTGTATCGAGTATTTAAAAAAGAATTTTGGCCGCGGCTGGTTTAATGATCAGTTCGACGAGCGCGCCGAAGTCATGGAAGATTTGGCGCAAGAACTGGCCCAGATTTTCGGCGGCACCGTTGACGCGGCGGGTATCAAGACATTTCTAAATTGGGTGTACAATTTCGCGAAACACGACGCGGACGCGCTCAACTATTTTCAAGGCGGCTATTACTCTATTATCCAGAGCATGGCGGACGCCGCGAAAACTAACATTATCGAGCCGGTAAACGAGGCGGTCGAAACGGTAAAATATGGCGTAAGCTATCCGGTTTTGACACTCGAAAACCCCGTTGTAAAATGGGGCTTGGTTGCCGGTGCCGGTTTTTTGATCTTTAAAATGTTCTCCAAAAGGTAGGTTACACAATGGCTAAAAAGGCAAAGCGCAAAACGCGCACAAAGATTGTTACAAAGACGCGCCGCGTCTTTGTCAACGCAAAACGCAAGGGCCGCTCGCTCCGTCGCGCAGCTGGCGAACGCATGAACGCGACTGATATTATTCTCGCGGTCGGCGGTGCTGGCGTTGGCTCTATCGGCGGTTCTATTATTCTGGCAAAAATGCCGGAAGCGGTGCCGGACTTGGCTAAGAACGGTATTTTGGCAGCTATCGGCGGTTTTGCCGCTTACAAGGGCCTTAAGAAGAAAAATAAACTCTTGCTTGGCCTCGGCATGGGTGCCGCCGCCGCCGCCGCTACGAACATTATCGGTAATGTCATTAGCGGAAATTCTGGCACGGTCAACGGCGCATATTCTAACTTGAATTTGGCCGCACCTTACGGCACTCTGGCCGCACCGTATAGCGGTTTGAACGGTGCCGCGTCTAACTTGAACTTGGCCGCATGTATGGCCGCGCCGGTTGACGGCGAAGAATGTTAAACCCATAACCCAAAAGGAAAGGACACACTATGTCTATTACTACTCCGGTTACCACCACGGCCCCCATGATCGATTCGTTCGGTGCTGGCGGTCAAATGTACATGGCCTCTATTTGGGGCGGCGAAAATGTCCGCACAAATACGATCAACCCGCTTTTCAGTTTCCGCGCGACTGACAACACGCACGAAAACGCGGCCCAGCTTACCAACTTGCAGGAAGCCCAGAAGGTCGGATCCACTATGGCGTTCCGCGCCACCCGCCTCGGTTTCCGCGTTCTCTGGTTCGGTGCCGCCGCTCCGTCGCTCGCCGAAGTCGAAGCCATGAAGCAGCTTTTCGCCTCCGCCGTCATTACCTTGACCGTCGGCAGCAACGAAACGAAGATTGCCGAATTTAGCGGCCTCGACCTCATGCAGCCGGTGGACTTCGTCGCCGCCGCCGCTGGTGCCTCCGCCGGCCTCGCCGGTGGGATTGGCTGGATCAACCTCCAGATTCCCGTCGAAATTCAGTCTAACGTAAACATTGGCGGCACCGTCAAGTTTACTCGACCGATCCCGTCGGCTCTCCAGCCGTCTCTTGACACTGACCCGTCTAAGTGCGGTTTTGTGGTCATTATGCAGGGACTCAAGGTCGTCAAGTCCTAATTTCTCACTTGCGTGAGCGCATGGCGCGGCCCTTTTCGATTTACCCCGTTTGGGGCCGCGCTTTTGCTTTTACATATAAATTATATTTTCCGGATTTGCTTTTTTTGGATTTGTAGTTTATATGTAAAAACAAAAAATCAACCTCATTTTATAAGGATAGTTTAAAATGACAAGTTCCGAAATTACAAAGAAGGTCAACGACGCGCGCGAAACCCAGAAGTACGAAAAGACTTTTGATCTGGTGCGCTCTTTTGTCGCCGAAGCCGGGAAAGCTGATTCGTTTACGATACCGTTGACAAACGAAGGACCGTTTATTCAAGAGTCCTATAATATCCGTTACTCGGAAAATTCCACCGTTCAGATCGATCCGGACGATCCCACAACCAAAAAGCATTTTTGCGGCACAAAACTCAAGTTCAAGAGCCAGGCCGCGGGAAATGCCCAGAGTTCGGACTTTGTGCCGGTGCAGCTCATTTCTACTCCGGGAAGCGATGAAAAGCCGCGTTACGGTGCGCGCCCGTTCTTTTATTTCTATCCGAAGGGCGACGCGCTTATTATCGACTACGACAACCGCGCCCCGGATTCGCTCAACGGCGAAGTCTACGACATGAAGGACGAAACTATTGAAATTTGTTTCAATGGTAAAATTTACCCGTTGAACGACTAAAGCGCGGGGGGTTCCCATGCTTAAACAGTTTAACGAAAAATTTGTAGATTCGCTTGTCAAAAAGCGCGGCGCGCTGGTACTCTCTCCGGAATATCAAGACGAGATTATAAGGCGCGCTAAACGCGTTAGGGCTTGCGACTATGTTTCTAAATTCGAGATCAAGAACGGCGCGAGCTTTACCCAGAGTGTAACGACCCGCGCGAACTGGTCTTTTATCTTGACAAATGCGGCGATATACTGGGAAAATACGACCGTCGGCAACATGCCGAAGATCGCCGTAAATTTCCCGTATTTCGTGCCGAAAAGTCCGTTTAATACGCCCGTCGAAGATTGGGGCGCGGTGCCGTCTAATCTTGTCTTTGGCCGCGAAGGATTGACGCGTTTTGAAGAATACAAAAATCTTTATTACGCGTTGGATCAAAGATTTGTAATTGAACTTGACGCGAAAGCGACGCCCGGACAGTACGCGCGCGGCTATGTGCTTTTAAGCGGTCTTGAAATTGATTTGACGGAGGTCTAAAACATGGCCGCAACGATCCAAAATTTGTTTCCTTTTACCTATTGCCGCGCGGAAGATTTTATTGTCTATCCATGCGCTTTAAAATTTTACGCCCCGGTAATTGCTGGTAAATATGTGTTCAACGGCACCACGACGCCGGCCCAGAGATTCGGAAAACTTTTACAGAAGCAAAAAGGCATTATTGCGGGTGTAATGGTTTCGGCAAATTGCAGCGAACGAGATTTTACCGCCGCGATAGATGAACCGTTAAAGCTCCAGATTCTGCACGACGGCAACGGAACGCCGGTTAATATGTCCCCGTTTCCGTTCTCCAACTTTTCCCAGTCCGAGAATTTTCAACTGCAATGGGAAGCCAGCGGCACGACCAGAACGCAAGAGGAATTTTTTAAACTGGGAATTTCTGGAAGTGTTGACCAGCTCCAGAACATGACAAGTAATGAACTACAATTAAATGTAGTGTTTAACTTTATTCGCGTTGGTAGCGACAAGCTACAAAGCTATCCGGAAACTCTAAAAAATCAGGACTACATTAAACTAATGCGAGAAGTTACAACTTTAGTCGATCATTACGGACGGTAAAAAAATGCTTGTCAAGGTCGCGCGAGAAAAAACTATAAATAATGCTATCCCGTCGAAGATATACGCGAACGGCTTTTTTATGGGGTACGGCCTCGAAAGCGAAATTTACAAGATCCCCGCGGGGGTTTATTCCGCTTATGGACAAACATCACCGAAGTTTGGAACGGAAAAATTATATATAAATGTTCCGGGCCGTTCCGGGATTTTGTTCCATGGTGGAAACACGATAGAGGAAACGCGCGGCTGCATTTTGACTGGTAAAAATAGAAGCGGCGCGACAGTTTCCGGGGACTTTTCCGACGATCTTTTTAAAGTCGTAGATAACGCGTATAGGCGAGGCGAAAATATCGCGGTGCAGGTGGTGGACCACGACGAAAAACAACCGCTTAAATGGCTATTTGTGGCGGCTATTTGCGCGGGTTTATATTTTGCCGCAAGAGGATAAAACGCAAGTGAGAAAGCGCAACACAACAGAGAACGGCGAGGAGATCGCCGAAGAAAAAAAAGGACTGGCGCAAGCTCTCGAAGAATTTGACGAGCTTGTAGAAAATGGTGGCGTAACGGTAACCGGTAGGATTTATCGGTGCTTACCGCCTCAAGAAAAGGGATTTGCCCAGCCTACGGAACTATGCGGCAAAGTGGACCACTTTGTAGATGAGGACTTTGTAGGCCGTACCTTTGGAAGTGGTAAATATAAGGTGCGTTACATCATTAAGGACGCCGACGGAAACAAGGAAGAAAAGAACTTTATTTTTACTGTCGGCAAGGAATACGACGCCTTTTTAAAACCGTCCGAGCCGCCACGCGCTCCAGAAGGCGCTCAACCTCAACCGGCGCGCGGCGGCTTCATTGAAAAAATCCTTAACGAATTGACACCGGAAAAAGTGACGGTTTGCACTCTTGCGTTGGAAGGTCTTAAAAAGATTTTTGCGCCGCCGCCGCCGCCTCCTCAACCGGATTGGGCCGCGCTGCTCCAGATTTTGAACGCGACAAATAAGGACGCAAAGCCCGCCTTGTCCGATACTATCGTTCTGGCTGCCATGGATTCCATGAAGGAAAAACAGAAACAACCTTCATTTTTGGAACAGTACCGCGAGATGAAGGAACTGGAACGCGAACTTAAAGACGGTGCAAGCTCCGAAGGCGAGGGCGACGAGGACGACGAAGAAGAAAACGGGGAAACCATGAACGCACTTTTAAAAATGGCAATGGCATATTTGCCGCAGTTGCTCCAGAAGAACAACAACAATTTTCAAGCCACCGGCGCGGAAGCCGCCGAGAACGCATATATTAAAAATCTTGTCTCAAGCGATCCGCAATTAGCTTTGACCTTTTTCGAGAAGGCAAAACAAAAATATGGGCTGGAAAACGCCCAGAAACTCGCTTTAGGCTTTGGCTATAACTTGCAAGACGCGCCGCAAGAAAAGGGCGCAGAGGGGGCCGAAAATGGCTAAAAAACAGATTCAAGGAAAATATGATATTGTCGCCGAATTTACCGGCGCTTTTATGCCTCCACCGACTATCGCGAACGACAACCGCAGCAAGAGTGTAGGAGCTTCTGTATCTGTTTCTTTGGACTTTAAATGTGTTTCCGAAAAAAGCGCGACGCAGTCTGTTGAATTTATCAAGCAAAATAAAATGGTAATCAAGCGCGGCCGGGTTATTACCGGAGGGGCCGAAGGCTTGAGAACTGGAATTACGAACATGTTTGCCGCTGAAATTACATTACAAGATTTTGGCGGCGGTGTTGGCGTCCTGAATAGCCAATATGTAAATTTAAAGTTCCCTCATTTTAACGAGTGGACAGAATTTAATATCGCGTTCGATCCTTATTTAAGAAAGAACGACGAAAACGATGTTGTCGACTTGCATATTGCACATCTTGTAACCGGTATTTATTACGACGATTTCAACATACAAAGCGCATACGAAGGCGAAGGCTTTAGCTTGTTCCTTGAACTTGAAATTGATACTGCAGGGATCATGATAAACGGTGAGATTTTTTAAATGAGCATTTGCAACGGCGAAACAATTTATAATAAAAAAAGTATTTACGAACAAAATACTATTTGTTCGCCGTTGTACAAAGAAGGCGGCGGATCCAGTCAAAGAGCTATTTTTTTGACTAAGTTCGATGTTTTCGATAACTCGCTACATCAAGATACTCCAGATATTGGCGACCCTTATATTTTTGATCCTGCCGTACAATATGTAAGACAAATCGATGTTGATTTTTTAGGAAGGACAATAAAAGCCATACACGATGAATGGATAGTTGGATCGTCGGCAGGATTTAAAAAAAACATTGAATATAAAAAAATGTCATTTGAAGGTTGGTTCTATCTTGGCGGAAATTCCGATAGTTACGGGCTAACGTTCCAGATTGGCCCTAAATATATTTATGCCGATCCCTTATATAGCGGTTCTTTTGAAATTTTCGGCCCTTTACTTGATAATGTCTCGTACACCTTATATAATGGGACAACCGTAGGGGATTATAATTTCGCAAAATTTGGCGTTAGACCGCGTAAAGAATGGTTTTTCTATTCATGCGTGTTTGACGAGGAAAATAAAGAAATAAGATTTTACATAAACGGGGATATAATGTTAAAAATAATATCTAATGTTCCTTATCCTGAATGGGGTTTTTTACTGGAGCAACAAAATAGCGGTAAATATACAGATGTGGCTTATGCCGCCGCTTTTGAAGGTGATAAAAGCATTAATAACGGCTTGAATTATCCAATTACG
>Ga0326511_10004240_pt1 | contig 11484 bp, 16 predicted proteins | sample 0_2496_0518_D_FD_203701 | JGI IMG/M metagenome (GOLD analysis project Ga0326511, IMG submission 203701) | Bovine rumen microbial communities from UC Davis, California, United States - 0_2496_0518 | ecosystem: Host-associated > Mammals > Digestive system > Stomach > Rumen | place: USA...
AAGGGCGACACCTGGCACAAGTTAACGAAGAAAGTCCTTGGAAGCTCATCCAAGTGGAAGACGGTTCGGAAAAACAATGCAAAAGTTATTCACAAAGCCAAAAAGAAGCACCCTAAGGCAAAAGAAGTCACAGCTCTTGTAGGTTATAAGGTGGTGATCAAAGCATGATCAAAATCAAACATAACGGCCAGTCATTAGACTTTTCGAAGGCTGAATGGAGCGGTACGGATAACCAGTGCAGTCGCCAGCTTGCTTTTGAGATTCCTTGGGACCCATACACAAAAGGGTTTAAGAATCCAAAGATCAAGCTTGGAGATATGGTGAGTATGTACGATGGCAAGAAACTTCTTTTTGTTGGCCAGATTACCAATAGAGAAAAGCAGGCATCTATCGGGACTGCTTCATATACAGCCATGGACTTCATGAATCACTTGCTCCGGTCGACAACGACGAGAAAATTTAAGAATATGTCACCAGAGCTTATCACAAAGTCTGTGTGCTCAGAGGCTGGCGTCGGTGTTAGCAGCCTGGCAAAAACGAAGGTAAACATCCCACTGCTTTTTGCTGAAGACCAGAGCCTTTACGACATCATCATTCGGGCGTATCGAAAGGCCAGAGCACACACAAAGAAGAATTATCTTCCGGTGATGGATGGGAAGAAGGTCTCTGTGGTGGTAAAAGGAGCCGACAGTGGAGCAATCTTGGATCAGGGCGTCGATATAACCGATGCTTCTTACTCAGACAACATCGAGAATGTAGTTAATACAGTCAAGATTGTTAATGAGAAAGGCAAAAAAGTAGGGATTATCAAGGCTGACAAGTCAAGAAAACTATATGGAATCTATCAGGCGACTTATACCAAGGAAGAAAAGGTTGACGCGAAGAAGGCTGCAAAAGCGCTCCTGGAAGGAGTGACGAAAGAGGCGTCTGTTACGGCAATCGGTAGGACGGCATGCGTATCTGGAAAGTCTCTTACAATTCGGGATAAGGCGTTGGGGCTCAGTGGAAAATTCTATATAGCTGGAGACAGCCATACATTCGATAATGGCATTCATACAATGCAGTTAGACCTTGAATGGCGGGACACCATGGAAAGCGTGAGCTAATGAATGGATACGATAAATTATTCAAGATCATAAGGCAGGAAGGGAAACGTGGAACGGCAGGTTCTCCATTCTATCTCGGTACGGTTATCGAAGATGGGGTTGAGATAGCCGGGGTGAAATTCGAAAGAGAAGACCTTCTTTTTGCGGACCATCTTGTGGATCACGAAAACGAGGTCCAAATGAATTGGGAAACTGATTCGGCATCTCTTCATGCGCATCCAATCACAGGAAGCAAGAAGCTCAGCGTCAAGTCCCCTCTTAAGCAAGGAGACACAGTATTATGCATACGACTTGATGATACATTTATCGTGGCAGAAAGGTTGGTGTAATGTTCCCTTTTGACATTGAAGATGAAGAAATAGGAATCACCGAAGAGAAAGAGCAGCCGCTGGCAGATTATGAGATTGATTTTTCCACAGGTAAGCTAACTGGACGAATAATCAATGGCATTGATGTGATTAAGCAGAGAATCAAGATTATTCTTGGAACGAATCGGTATTACTACCCTCAGTATTCATGGGATCACGGCTGCGAGCTGGAGACGCTGATCGGCAAGAATTATGACCTCGATTATATCAAGACTGAAGCCAAGAGAATGGTATCAGAAGCATTGATGGACGAGGATTATATCGACAGTATCACAGACTTCGACGCTGTCGTCGATGGGGTACGCCTGACAGTATCATTCTCTGTTAATACGATATACGGAAGTACGGAGGTAGAGCAGAGTGTTTGATGATAGACTATTCGATGTGATTATGGGCGAGATGATGAAAGACTTTGGCCCGGAAGTTAGAACGGATGAGAGCTCGCTTGCATATAACGCCTGCGCACGCATCGCGCAAAAACTGGAAGAAGTATACGGTGACATGGCCATCATCGAAGAGAACATGCTCCCTGATACCATGGAGCTGGATTACCTTGTTCGGTATGGCTCAGAGAGAGGGATCATGCACCATGATGCCACAGCTCCTGTGGTTAAGGCTGTGTTCCGCCAGGAGATAGAGATTGGTACTGCGTTTGTTTGCGGCGATTATACCTATAACGTCACTTCACTCATTGACGGGTTTGCATACAGGCTGCAGTGCGATACCGCTGGGACAGATGCGAATACGACCATTGGGGAGCTGACTCCGGTCGATTATGTGGAGAACTATCTCGGCGGAGAGATTACAGAAGTCCTCGTGCTGGGGACGGATGATGAAGACGTGGAAGAATACCGCAAGAGAGTTATCGATTCCTTTGGATCGGTTGCTTTCGGTGGGAATCGTGCGGATTATCGACTGTTTACCGATACCCTGAGCGGCGTTGGCGGGTGCAAACCAAAGAGAAGAGCTCCTGATAGCTCCTGGATTGACATCTATCTCATCAATTCAGAGTATGGAGTCCCTTCATCAGGTCTTGTGAATGATGTGCAGACTGCTCTCGATCCAGAGCAAAACCATGGAGAGGGAGAAGGAATGGCACCGATTTGTCACAATGTTCAGGTTATTCCGGTTAGCGGCGCTACTTGCGACATATCTGCCACCCTTACGCTAGATGGCGGTTATACCATCAAATCTGTATCGGCAGGCATTACGGCAGCGATATCCGACTATCTGTTAAGCCTTCGCAAAAGCTGGGAAAATGCAGACCTCAATAGCCTCGTTGTTCGCATCGCTCAAATTGAAGCAAGGATGCTTACAGTTAAAGGGGTACTCGATGCGCAGGGCGTGACGCTGAATGCTTCAAGCGATAACCTTACACTTGCGTATGACAAGGTTCCTCTGCTGGGGGAGGTGACTCTAAGTGTTTAATGCGCCGAATATATTGACCAGGATTCCAGATGTTCAGCAGATATACGAGATCAATGAAAAACAGGAAGCAGATCTTGATGCGGCAGTCGACCAGTTGGAAGGCAACTTGTTCCTCGATGACATGAATGCCTATCAGGCAAGTCGTTGGGAGAGGATTCTTAAGATCAGTCCTTTATCGGATGATACGCTTGATGATCGGCGTTTCCGGGTTAAGACGAAGGTGATTGAACGTCTCCCGTATTCCATCCGCGTACTAAGGCAGAAGATTGCACAACTGTCTCCAGAGGGTTATACGATCGATATCAACGAGAATAGGACAGAACTCAGCGTTGGAGTATCCATATCATCAAAGAAGAATATTGATTCATTGACAGATATGCTCGACCGAATGCTGCCGCTTAACATGACATATTCGATTGATTACATCTACAATCCTTGGTCCGCGTTGGCCAATAAGAGCTGGGGAGATATTAAAGACCTCACATGGGAGCAAGTTGGCTTCGACAAAAACTTAAAGGAGGCGAATGAATGAATTATACGGATAACTTGCATCTGGCGATGCCTTCGGCTGCTGATAAGGCCAGACCGGACGAATTCAACGGCAACGCTGAGATATTGGATGCTGCCGTCGGCGGCCATATTAAGAATACGGTGACAAGTGAGAACGGATCTCATGGTCTCAGGTATTACAATGGTAAGCTACAGACCAAAAACGAACATGACGAATGGGCGGATGTGTCTGTTGGCACCAAGATTGTTCCGACTCCGACCGTATCGATCGGAGAATATACATATAATGCCAGTGCACAGGGGCCGACCGTCACAGGTTACGACTCAAGTACGATGGTCAAGGCAGGAGATAGCGCTACTGATGCCGGAGATTATACTTTAGTTATCGCATTAAAAGACCCATCTAATATGGTATGGGGAGACATGACGACTGGCAACAAGGAGTATTCTTGGTCAATTGGCAAGGCTGACGGACAACTGAGTGTATCTGCCGCATCCGTCAACCTTAATAAGGACAATTTGTCCGCTACGATAGTCGCAAGCGGTTACACCGGTGCACTATCCGCATCGGTTGCTGATACCAGTCTTGCATCAGTATCTATCAACGGGTCAACCATTACAGTGACTGCGACCGGATCAAGCGGCGAGACCACCATCAATGTGGTGAGCGGTGAAAGCGCAAACTACAAAAAGAAGGTTGTATCAATATCACTTAAGTGCTCATTTACGAAGATCTACGGAGTAGAATGGGACGGATCCGCATCGACAAAATGGTCGCGCACGGATTCAAGCGAGTTATTCCCTGACCCATCACCGGCTGTAAATAACGGCTCTGGCTCATCTCCATTCGATGGCCTTATGCCTTGGAGCGGAATGCAGAGGGTATCAGACAACGTATGCGGCGAGCTTGTATCGATTCCGAAGTACTACTACAAGTGGACGAAGAACGGAAGTTCCATGAAGTTGCAGATTGCCGATGGTCCTGCGGAAGGATTTTTGGTATCTCCAGCGCATGCCGCCCGAGGAGACGGACATGGCGAGCGTGATGTTGTATATGTAGGCCGGTATCATTGCACTAGCGGCTATAAGTCGACGAATGCATCACCGACAGCCAATATCACAAGGTCTGCTGCAAGATCCAGCATTCACAATCTTGGTAGTGACGTATGGCAGTATGATTTCGCAATGTATTGGACCATCTGCATGCTTTACCTAGTCGAATTCGCAGATTGGAACACGCAGAAAACCATTGGTTATGGTTGTGGTAATGACAGCAGTGTACAGGCGCAGGGCAGGACGGATGCCATGCAGTATCATACTGGCACTTCCGCCGCAAGCCGGACGACATATGATGCCGGCATACAGTATCGTTATATTGAAGGACTTTGGAGCAATGTGTACGACTGGTGCGATGGAATCTATTTCAACAGCGCCAATGTATACGCTATTAAGAATCCGTCGAATTTCAGCGACACCTCCGGCGGTACGCTGGTTGGCAGCAGGCCGACGACGTCTGGTTACACCAGCGCATGGAACGTTCCGAATGCTAGTGGCTTAGAGTATACATTATATCCGAACGCTGTAAATGGCACTGACAGTACATATATTTGCGATTATTGCTACTATGATTCGTCCGGCGTGGTTCTCCGCGTTGGTGGCGGCTATAGCCAGGACACGTATCGCGGGCTTTTCTACTTGGGCGGTTACTACACCGCTTCCGACTCGAACGCGGGCATCGGGTGCCGATTGGTTAAGTTACCTTCGTAGCGGGGGTTGCAAGGGGGAGTGTGCTCCCCTTTGCGTAGTACATTGAATTAAACAGTTAACAACAAATTGGGGCAATGATTCCATGGTCTACCCGTTTGCGATTATTGCAACTATGATTCGTCCGGCGTGGTTCTCCACGTTGGTGGCAACTATAGCCAGAACACGAATCACGGGCTTTTCTACTTGAACGGTAACAACACCGCTTCCAACTCGAACGCGAACATCGGGTGCCGATTATTTGTCCAGTATGGTAATGGTATTTGCTCGGCTATATGCGGAGTTATTAAATACGGAATTTTTGCTCCACACCTCTTGGTGGAAAATACCTCGATAAGGGTGCTGCTAGTACACACGAAAGTGCGTTGGAACGCGGCATAGAGGACAAACCAATAGAAAGACTATACATTGAAACGAATTGATAACATTTTCGACAGCATGATATCAGACACAAACATTTCGAAAGCGATCGATTCGGTTAATAAGGCGCATCGTTGGTACGGGCACCATAAGCCAAACAAGCGCGTGATATGGGTTGAGAAAACGAAAAACGAGCGGATTAAAGAACTCCGGCAAATCATAATCAACGGCTTCGAGCCAACAAAGGCGAAGATACGGGTTACATATGACAAGAATTCGAAAAAATATAGGAATATATGCGAGCCACGTCTATACCCGGATCAGTATGTGCACCATATACTGATTCAAGCACTCGAACCTGTATTTATGAGAGGAATGGATCCGTATTGTTGCGGCAGTGTAAAAGGACGCGGTATAAGATACGGAAAGTGCGCTATAGAAAAATGGATGCGCAACGACTATAGCGGTACAAGATATTGCCTGGAGATGGACATAAGGCATTTTTATGACAATCTCCAACCTTACGTTGTTATGCAAAGATTGCGGCACCTGATCAAAGACGGTAGGGTACTCGACTTATGCGAGCGCGTTATGAAATACGGAATTATGATTGGGGCATACTTTTCACAGTGGTTCGCCAACGTAACTCTGCAGGAGTTGGATGTCATAATACGACAATCCGGAGCAAAACATTACATTCGCTATTTGGATAATTTCACCGTGTTTTGTAACAGAAAGAGGACATTACACAGAATTCGTGCAGCTGCAGACAAGTGGCTTCGAGAGAGACATATGAAGCTTAAGTACAATTACCAAGTCTTCAAGACTATCTGCAGAATGCCTGATGCTCTTGGCTTCCGATATTCACGGAAGGCGACATACATGCGCAAGCATTCCCTCTATACAATGACGCGGCAGATTCGAAGGATAAAGAAGATGCTGGCATGCGGAGTAGAAGTACCATATGTCGAGGCCAGTGGTGTTCTGTCGAGGGTTGGAAGACTTCGGATGTGCAATTCATATGTTATATATAAGCGCTATGTTGGAGTCGGGTTCCAAAAGAAAATGAAAGACATAGTAAGAAAATATCAGAAAGAGAGGCTGACAGTATGGAGTACATATTTGGCTTGCCAGACAAGCTGAAGATTAAGTCGGATAGCGTCGTTGAGCTCCCGATTGGCGAGACGATTACAGTCACAAGAGACTTGAAAGACAGAATCATCACAGATACATTTACCGTTGTATCTCAGGATGTGTCACTTGGCGGACGTGATTATTGGTACACGTATTATACAATCAAAAACCACTATCGGTTTGAGGAGAAAAAGACCGATGAAATCCATCAGATGATTACCGATCTCAAAATAGCGCAGATTGAATCGGAGCAATCCATCAGCGACATGCAGCTTGATATTCTTAGTCTAAAGGAAGGAGAATAGAAAAATGGAAGGACATTCACCGAAATTCGAGTATTGGAGGGACCGTTACTATCGAAATTATGCGCGGAAGGATCAGCTGAGGCGGCTTGTTAAGCTCGAAGTCATCACTCCAGATGAATACAAAGAAATCACAGAAGAAGATTACTAAGCGTCCAGAACCCGGGCGCTTTTGTTTTGCAAAAAGAAGGTGGAAAATGGAAAGAGGTACTAGAATCAATGGGATTCTTCTCTCACCGGAAGATCCGAGGGACTACCGATTAAGAGATGTTATCACTGGAGCTAAGCAGGTATGCCTGACTCAACAGGCAGGGGAGCGGCTGTATGAAGCACTCCCGGCGCATTACAGAATACCGGGGTTTGACAAGGATATCAACCATTTTGACCAGGGCGATTCCGGCATGTGCGGAGCCTGCGCAGCCGCATATACAAGACATGCTAGGGAGAAAAAACAGACGCTATTTGCAAATAAGTTTTCCCCGGCATACATCTATGCTCACCGGTCAGGGATTGAAGATACCACTGAGGGCATGTATATCAGAGATATCTTCAGCATCTTGCAGAAGTATGGCTGCTGCTCTTGGAAGAATTTCCCAGGGTTCGGCACATACAAGAAAATTCGCAAAATCTATAAAAAGTATGCTGCTAAGCTTGATCCGATTGCCGCAAAGTACAAGATTGACAGCTATTATGCTATCAATGTAGATGATACGGAGGAGATCAAGCGTGCTGTCTATGCTCTGAACGCCGTCATCATTAGTGTTCCTTGCTACGAGAACTGCGGTCCGGACTGGACAGAGGAAGAGGTTAAGAAGAACGGTAAGTGGGTTCCAATGGCATGGCCACAGGTGTCCGAATACGACCCAGAACACTGCGGAGAGTTGAGAGGCTATCACGCGATGACCATCACCGGGTGGACATCCAAAGGCTGGGTTGTCGAAAATTCATGGGGCGGAGATTGGGGCAAGCACGGAGCTGCAGTCTTGCCATATAGCTACCCGATTATGGAAGCGTGGACGGGCATTGATACGATCAAGACAAAGGCGCCGCTGTTCCAACTGAACAGAAAAATCACGAAGGGAGAATAATATCATGCATCATGTAATTCACACACTTGTTGGGCTCGCGGGAGCGACTTTTGCTGCGTTATTCGGAGGATGGGATATGGGGCTACAGGTCTTAGTCACGTTTATGATTGTTGACTACACCACGGGCTTAATTGTAGCCGGAGTATTCCACAAGAGCGGCAAGACAGAGTCTGGACGTCTCGAAAGCAGGGCCGGATTCAAAGGCCTGTGCCGGAAAGGGATGGAGCTGGCACTTGTGCTAGTTGGGACATGCCTGGACCATTACACCGGTAATTCGTTTATCAGGGATGCGGTTGTTATTACATTTGCAGTCAATGAGGCGCTGTCTATACTTGAGAATGCAGCTCTCATGGGAGTACCAATTCCGGAGACGTTAAAAAAGGTGCTTGAAGTGATGCAGAAGGGAGGGGATGCCCATGATCTTTCCTGACGTTAGTCACCACCACCCGGTGGTGGATTTTAAGGCGGCAAAGAAGCATAAGGTATTAATCTCGAAAGCGACTGAGGGGACCACATATGTGGACCCGTCTCTTAAGGCTTTTGTCGAAGGTTGCGAAAGGAATGGAATCGACTATTGGCTTTATTCCTTTGTACGAAAAGGAAATGAAAAGGCGCAAGCCGCCTTTCTGGTAAAGACATGTAAGGGACCGGTAGGCAAACACTTCGTTGGCTACATCCTCGATATTGAGTCTGGGAGTGCTGCCATTGACGTGGCCAATGCCGTAAAATGGCTGTCGAAGAAGAGTGATAAGATCATGCTCTATACAGGATATCAGGACTATGGCAAGTACCAGCAGGTTATCAAGAACAGGCCACACAACTGTGCCTGGTGGGAGGCTAGGTATTGGAAGAACGATGGAAGGTATTACAAGGGTAAGAACCACGACGGTGTAGATCTGTATCAGTACACCTCCACAGGAACGGCTGACGGAATCGGCGGAAAGTGCGATATGAATATCACATTAAAAAGTGACAGCTGGTTCCGAAAAGGTAGTATCTACTACGCAAAGTGCACCGGAGCAACCTTGATCGAGGCTCTTAAGAGTATTGGAGTAGATTCTTCCTTCTCGAACAGGAAGAAGATTGCTAAGAAAAATGGCATCAAGTTCTACATGGGCGCCAAAGCGCAGAACCTAAAGCTGTATAGGCTGGCTTTGAGTGGGAAATTGCTCAAATGAATTTAACATGGCACGAGTTGGCAAATGGAGGGACTTCGGTCCCTCCATTTTTGCGTGGATAAAAAGAAAATTCGTAATAATTCGCTTGACTTATATGGGTAATACCCATATAATATAATTACCAGATAGGTATTACCCAAGGTCACAAGGAGGTAAAGATATGTTCAATGCAAAATGGTTATACATGAGGAATAATGCTTACGACTTGATTGCTAAAATCATAGGAGATACAGCCTATGTACTGACGCAGACAGAAGACTTCCCAGCAGAAGATAATGACATCCCGTATTTCATGCAGGATGTTATGGAGCAGGACTATTCGGACGAATGGAATCCGTACCCTGCAGAAGAAGTCCTGAATGACGGAAATGAGGTACTTTGGGAAAAGGACCTTGAAGTTGTATAGGCTGGCTTTGAGCGGGAAGCTGGTTAGATGAATTTAGCATAGCGTGAGTTGATAAATAGAGGGACTTCGGTCCCTCTATTTTTGTGCGGATAAAAAGAAAATTCGTAATAATTCGCTTGACTTATATGGGTAATACCCATATAATATAATTATCGAAAGGGTATTACCCAACATCATAAGGAGGTAAGTAAAATGAATGCAAACAGCGGATATAACGGATATTCGATGAGCAATAGAGCGGTTGAAGCCTACTCAAACGGCGAAAAGCCATTATCTAAATGGACAAAGGCAGAGATTATATCTGCTGTGTCTGAACTAGATCCGGCCAAGGCGGAATTATTAAAGAGTGTTAAACTATTAACCTTAAAAGAAAAAGCGCTCTGCTACTCCTCGTGGCATCACACTTCAAACAGATACAACGAGACCAAGTTTTATTGCATCGACGAAGATTTCGTTAACGGGATAACCGAGGAAGATATTGCAGAAATGGCTTTGGCAAAAAGAGACGCAAAGAAAGAGTCAAAGACCTATAAGGGCGACATTTTTTATCTCGAATGGTCCGGAACAAGAAACTATCCGAAGGCAGAAGAAAAAAGCCTTAGCAATGTGAATATTGAAGAAAGAGGCTCTTTCTACTACGTGACTGACGATGCTGGGAACAAGCTGTTGAAAAAGAAAATCGGCTCCAATGGAACCAGAGTCGTCAACTACATCGAGGAGGAAGAAAAGAAAAAAGCAGCCGTTGAACGCGAGCGGTTCATTAGAGAACACTCATCTGCGGCAGCACTTGAGTTCTACGATTCGATCAAAGACGACTGTGTATACTCCAATACCAATCACATATATAAGAAGGGGCGTAAGCCTTCTGCTTGCGACTACGAAGCAGGACTTGATAAGTTCTTTGTAAAAGGAGAACATCGGCTTTATAAAGGGTTTGTGACAGGATTTCTGCGCCTGGAAACATGGGATGGTACAGAGTGGATTAGCGAGGAGGATTGAAAAAATGAAGGTTAAAGATATCATAAGCAAGTATGGCGGAGGGAAAACAGTTGAAGTATATGCCTATGCCGACAGGTCACATAGGCTCCACAGCGACTACATCGTCAATATAGATGGTGAGTATTCAGAGGAGATTTATTCGGACAAAGAGGCAGCTGATTATGAGATTATGGAAGAGGGACGCTATAACGATACAATATTAGCAAATACTTCTATGTATTTTTCGGATATATTCGATACCGATGATAAAGTCCTTGTAATCGTGTTACCGGAAGATTGGGAAGCCGTCGTATCTGCCCACGATAGGTACGATAAAGAAAATACAAAAAGAGTGTCACTAAAATTTAATAAAAAAACAGATTCTGAAATCTTAGAGTGGCTCGACAGGCAGGAAAACAAGCAAGGAGCTATCAAGGATGCTATAATGTGTAAAATAAGAGAGGAGAAGAATAATCATGCAAATTGAAATTGTTAAGACTGAAAAAATCAGAATAACAGGCGGCGAGATCCCAATCACGCTTTGTCTGAACGAGGATCGGGATGGAAAGTACTACACGATTAGTATAGATGGTGTAGAGTGGGTTACGGTCGAAAGCCAGATGCATGCAGTTGTTCTGTTTAATATGATGAAAGATCATATTACAGAATACATGCATTATGAGATGGCATAGCTTAATAGCATTGACCGAAGTTCCCCATATTTTTCGGGAAAGCCGCCTTTTGCGAGGGCGTCTTCACGATGTCCCACCCACTGTCCCACCTACTGTCCCACCCAGTGTGCGAAACGGCAGAAAGACTACGTTTCAAACTTGGCTTTTAATCAAGTTGTCGGGGGTTCGAA
>Ga0326511_10004241_pt1 | contig 11484 bp, 19 predicted proteins | sample 0_2496_0518_D_FD_203701 | JGI IMG/M metagenome (GOLD analysis project Ga0326511, IMG submission 203701) | Bovine rumen microbial communities from UC Davis, California, United States - 0_2496_0518 | ecosystem: Host-associated > Mammals > Digestive system > Stomach > Rumen | place: USA...
AGAAAATGAATACGTATTTGATTCCGATTGATGATGTGAATATGGAAGGACCTTATATTCTGAGTGTTCATGCCGATTCATTATCTGACGCTAAAGACGTAATTGAAGAACAACTTCGTTATGATTACGAAGTTAAAAATACAGGTTCTTGGATGGATTTCGTTAAAGAAATGGCTGAAATAGAAGTGTATTTAGGTACTATTTATGACAAAGATGAATTTTAATAAAACATTAAGAATAGGGTTAGATATAGATGATACCCTTGCTGGATTTTCTCAAGGATACCTTGAAAGATTTGGTAAATGGCCAAAGGTTGATTGGGCTATTACAAGAAATGTAAATAATATACTTATTAAAGAAAGAGAGTTTTGGTTAGGACTTCCTGTTTTAAGAAAGCCTGATTTCGAGCCTCGTCTTTATTGTAGTTGTCGTATTAACAATAAACGTTGGACTAAACGTTTCTTGCAAGACCATGGTTTTCCAAATAGTCCTCTTTACCAAATTCCTGGTTATCATCTAAGTAAAGCTGCTATTCTTAGAGGTAAAGTGGATGTGTTTATTGATGACTCTATAAGAATATTTGAAGAACTTAATAGTAAAGGTATTCCTTGTCTTCTTATAGATGCACCACAAAACCAAAATTACGAAACTGAATATCGCATACATTCTCTACAATATTCAGAAATTGAGAACGCATATAATAAGCTTAAAAATGAAAGTAACTAGAGTAAAAACAATACGAAAAACTGTTGTTGAGGATATTACTCCTGAAGAAATAGTTGATGAAATAATTGATTCAATAGATTTCTCTGCATATAATGGTATAGAGGATAGCGAAGAATATTATGAAATGATGTTTGATGATAGTTTAGACATTATTTGTTATGATAATATAGAAATATCTGATGAAGATATTTCAATAATTAAGCCTCTAGCTATTAAAAAGCTTAAAGAAATAAAGAAATCTAAAGTTGCTGAAGAACTTAAAACTTTCTTGGAAACTCCTTATTATATAGCTCAATTAATGGAGTATTTAAATGAAGATCTTCAAGCTGATTTTGATTTTATAAATTCTGATACTCCAGAAGTAAGAGAAGCTATTATAAAATATTTACAGAAAAAATGAATTTATCTGAAATAAAGATAACTCCATTGCTCGATACTCTTCGTCTGCAAAAAATATCAGATGAAGAGTATTTTTCTGAGGTGTATAAGGATTATATAAGTAATTCCAGACTTGGACTTATAGATCCGACTAATGAAGGTTCACCTGAGAAATTCTTAGATGGTCTTAGAGCTAACAAAATTTTCAATGATTCTTTAAGTTTGGGAACTGTAGTGCATGAGCAAACATTACAACCTGATTTATTTAATTTCCCACCATCTTTAAATCGTCCTACTGCGAAAGTAGGCTTTATTGCGGATGAACTTTGGAAAATTGCTAAAGATCCACTCAATTTTACAAAGAGTGAATTTGAAACTGCTTGTTTAACAGTTGATTATTACAAAGGGAATCCTTCAGACGAGAAACGTAAAGAAATTTATCCTAAGATTCAAAATTATTTTGTAAATCTTAAAAATTTCTGTGACAATAACGATTCTTCAAAAATTTCAACTTTTCTTGATGATAACACTTTAGTTAAAGCTAAGAATTGTGTAGAAGCTTTGAAGAATAATAAAAAGGTTCAGAACTTACTTCATCCTAAAGGATTAATTGATGATCCGATTTCTGAGTGTGAGCAAGCAATTTTGCTTGACGCTAAAGTAGAAGTTCCTGGACTTGACCCATTTATTGTAAGATTGAAATCTAAACTTGATAATTATACAATCGACAAAGAGAGTAATGTTATTACAGTAAATGATGTAAAAACCATAGGTAGAACTTTAGATAAATGTGATGAACAAATAATGAAATATCATTACTATAGAGAAATGTATATGTATTGTTATTTACTTATTTTATGTGCACAAAAGTTCTATAATATGGACAAATTTAAAGTTAGAAGTAACTTTTTATGGGTTTCTACTCTTCCTACTTGTTATACTAAAGTAACACCAATGACTCAAACGTTATTTGAAATAGGTAAGAAAGAGTTTAAAGAATTATTAAGACGTGCTGCGATAGCATTGTATTTTAAAGATGCCGTAGAAGCAAGTACTTTTATTAATGGTCTATGAGTGATATAGAAATTGAAGATTGGGTGTCTTATAAGCAATTGTTGAAAATTTATTCTAAGTTCTTTTCGCTTGGATTTTTAGATGCTGATTTTAAAACTAAAATGGCACTAATCTCTCTAATTTGTTATATTACACATAAGGCGAAAATGAAAAAACCCGATGTAACACATTATCAAATCATCCAAAAATTAGCAGAAGGTAAAGGACTTCCCGACAAATATTTGAAGGCTCTGGCTGTGATTTGTGATGAATTTGGGTATGGTTGCACTGAATTTCCAACTTTTGATTTGAAAGATGCAGATATTATCAAAACTGTGAAAAACATTTTTGATAATTACAAACCATTTTAACAAAAATTAATACATAAATTTTTTGGAAAACTAAGATGCCTGATATATATTTGTATCAGCTTTCGGACTGAAAGAGTCCGAAGAAAAAATAAAAAATTTATGTTAAATTACTTGTATGTGTAAAATTTAATACATATATTTGTAATAGAAATTTAGATCATGTTAATAAGAATTAATGTTTAAAAAATTTAAGAAAAATGGCAACAAAAGAGTACGTAAATTTTAAGAAAGTAGACATCGTAGCAGAAAGTTTTGAAGCAGCTAAGGCACAGGCTCCATTCGGTATTCAGGGTAATGCAACACAGGCTTATAAGAATTGGTTATCTAAGCAGACAGGTGTTGTAACAGACTCAATGAAGAAAGAGTTTATGATTGATTATCTCAACAAGAAGACTAAGAACGTTGAGGGTTCTGGTTTCATTATTGTTGTTGAGGCTGCTGTAACTGACAAGCGTGAGCGTCCTTACAAGAAGATTAATATCAAGAACGAGGACGGTAAGCGTGATTGGGATACCACATTTGACATCGTTGGTGCAAGTGGTAAGGTTTATGCAACTGTAACATCTAAGGATGCTAAGAAGTTTGCAAAGGAAGTAGCTAAGAATGAGGATGGTACTGAGAAGGAAATCCGTGTTAAGAAATCTGATGCTGAGAAGGTCGTTAAGGATCTTTATGTAAACAAGGGTCTTACAGAGAATGTTGATGTTCTTTATAACAAGACTCCACGTAAGGAATCTCAGCGTATTGCAATGCGTTTCGAGTATACTCCTTCTAAGGGAACAAAGCCTGGTCAGTATATTGCTTTCGGTATCGAGGCTTAATTTTTCTATCAAATACTTTTTAAAGGCGGTGCTGAGTAATCAGTATCGCCTTATTTTTTATTACAACACGAAAGTGATTTAAAAGCAGAGATGCGACAAATCGGTACTATAACACAAAATGTTACATTTATTCCTGTAAAGGGTTCAGACTTTTACGATGATTTTTTCGATGAAAAAGGAAAGGTAGAAGTTGAAAGTGTAATAGAATCTGTTTATTGTAATTCCATGTTGAAATCAACAAGCGGTAAAGTAGATGTAATTAAGAAAAGGTTTACTAAAGGAATTACAGATGGATTAATTAGATTTAAGTTTGAGGGAGAAGAGATCGAATTTTTCGGAATACAAGAATGTAAACGTGATATTAAAAGAAACAGTGCTGCTTATAAATATCAAATAAATCAAGCATTACTTTATTTTATTCAAATGATAGAAGAATGTAAAGTATTAATTATTGATTCTATTAATTATTTTGATTACATTTTAATTGACGAAAATATTGAGTTCCTTAATGAAATCAAATCCAATTTAAAACACGCATTATCATTTGGTTCTCCAAGTCAATCTTGTAAGAAATGTAAATTTGTAGATTTATGTAAATTAAAGATTCATACTTGTGATGTCCCTAATGAAACAGAGATTAATAAAATAATGTTAAACATTTATAGAAATTGTATCTAATTATGAACAAGTTTGAAAATTTTTTCGGAAGAATGATGAAAAAGTCAGGTATTTTATCTCTTAAAGAAGCTCAGTCTCTTATTGACGATGCTTTTGGTTATTTAAAAGGTCTTATTCCAGAGGACCAGCTTTATAGAATCCCAAATAAGTTTGAGTGGGATGCTGATAAGAGTATTGAAGCTAATCTCTTTGATGTTATTACTTATAACATTTATGAGTATGTAGCAAAGAAGAATAATCTTCTTAAGAAGGGTTATAAGTTTGATTTTGTAACTACAGAGGGTGTTGGTATCCTTGATTCTCCAGAAGATTGTACTGATACTGTAGAAGTTGCCGTTAGATTTGGCGAGCATGACTTTAAATTCATGTATTCTGTTTCTAACGCTAATAATGACTAATTTATGGAATTAACACTCGAAGAAGTACTTAAGGGTAAAGCAACTCGTATAAAGGATAAAGATTATTTCCCAACCGCAGCTTATGTAGAACCATTTATTGAAAGAATGTCTAAGTATACATCTGATTTTAGAATACAAGCTAAACTTCCAGATCAGATTACTAAGACTTCTAATGGTGATATTAATTATGATGATATCACTTATAATCGTGTTTGGGTTCAGGCAGTAATGCCAGAAAGTTATAGATTTGATAATCATGACGAAGTAGTCGGTATGGTTTATGGACTTGATTGTCGTAAGCCTATTGTAAAGCTTTATCGTGGAGGACTTAATAGAGCTTGTACTAATTTATGTGTATTTGATCCATCTTTCCTTCATGTTCAAGAAATTGAAGCAGAAAAGGGATTTGATTATCGTTGTATTAAACAAATGATGGAGCAAACTTCTGACCTTAAAGCATGGTTAAATAAACTCCATAATACACCGTTTGATACAAGTTATGTTTCTATTAATGAAGCATTAGGAGAATGGATTAGAAATTCTATTTCTGTATCTTATGATAGCGGATTTGGAAAAGTTAAGATTGGTGCGACAAATGTAATTGATGCATATAAAGATCTTTTTGAGAAAAAAGACTCACCATATTATGTAGGTGAAGGAAACCCTACATCAATGTTCAATGTGTATAACGCATTTACTCAACAGATTACTGATGATAAAAGAGATATTATGAATAAAGTAGAGAAAACTCTTCTTATCAAAGATATTCTGGGTTCTATTTAAAATAATTTGTTTAAATGAGAATTAATGTTTATATTAGTTCTCATTTAAACTTATAAATAATGGAAATAAAAGTAATTAATAAATGCGGAATTTTAGAAGATTTTGATCCACAGCGTATTGCTGTAGCAATTAGAAAAAGTGCAAGTAGAGTATTTGTGGATCTCACCGATGAAGATTGTGAAAAAGTATCAGATTGGGTATATTCTCATTTAACTGAGAATATTCCAGTTAAAACTCTTCATAATTTAGTCGAATGTGCATTAGATGAATGTAATTTTAAAAGAGTAGCAGAATCTTATCGTGCTTTCCGAAATTATAAATCTGACATTAAAGAAATTTGGGAAGCAGTACAATTAAAAGAAATTGAATTAGATTCTCAGCCAGATCATTCTAATGCTAATTGTAATTCACAGTTAGTGTCTACTAAAGGTATTCTTACTTATGGAGAATTTCTTAAAGAGTCTTATATGAGATTCTTTTTAACTCCAGAAGAAAGAAAAGCTGTTAAGGAAGGGTTTATTTATCCTCATGATATGAAGGATAGATATAGAACATATAATTGTTGTCTATTAAATGTTGGACGTATTATGAAAGGTGGATTTACCCTTGAAAATATGCCTTATACAGAACCTGGAAGTGTAGCTGCTGCGATAGCAGTTGCATCTGATATTATAAGTGTTACTGCTGGAAATCAATATGGTGGTCTTACTTGGCCTCAAGTTGATGAGGACTTATCTTATTACTGTCAGAAATCATATAATTTCTATATTAAAGAATATAGTAATATTATAGAAGATGCTGGTTGTACTGTAGATCCTCGTAAAGCAGATGCTTACGCTTATAGAAAAGTAAAACGTGAAATTCAACAAGGTTATCAAGGAATTGAACATACCTTTAATAGTGTATCATCTTGTAGAGGTGATTTCCCATTCATTTCATTTAGTTTTGGTAACGGAACTGATAGATGGTCTAAACTTGTAAGTACAACTATCTTAGAAACAAGAATGGGCGGTCAAGGAAAGCCAGGTGGTAAAACTCCTGTATTATTCCCTAAACTTATCTTTACTTATAGAGATGAAATTCACGGAGAAGGTGGTATTTCCGAAGATTTATTCGATTTAGCTGCTAAGTGTTCTAAAGATACTATGTATCCTGACTTCTTAAGTCTTGATGCTGGTTATGTAGGACAAATGTATAAGAAGACAGGTAAAATTATAACCATGATGGGTTGCAGAGCATGTTTATCTCCTGATTATAATGAACAAGGCGAACTTCTTATTAATAGATGTAATATGGGTGTTATATCTCTTAACTTACCTATGTTCTATCAGAAAGCTAAGTTAGAAAACAAAACCTTCTATGAAGTATTTGATTATTACTTTGAATTAGCAAGACAAATTAATCTTAGAACTATTGAATACTTAAAACGCAAACTTAAAGGAGCTAGTAGTCCACTTGCATTTATGGAAGGTGGATTTGATGATGGTTATCTTGGACCAAATGATTCTGTAGCTCCTGTTCTTAAACATTCTACTATAAGTTTTGGTTATGGTGGACTTAGTGAACTACAAACTTTATATAATAAGGATCATAATATTGAGACTCATTATTTTGAAGATTGTGATTTTGCTAAAGATGTTATGACTTACTTTAACGATAAAGTAGAAGAAATTAAGAAGGAAGACAATGTATTATATGCGATATATGGTACTCCAGGTGAATCTTGGCTTCCAAAAGCTTGTGAACAATTTATTGCTAAATATGGAGAAGTTGACGGTGTAACCGATAAAGGTTTCTTCTCTAATTCATTCCATATTAATGTTGACGAAGACGTAACTCCAATTGAAAAAATTGATTTTGAAAATCAATTCTTCCCACTTTCTAAAGGTGGTTCAATTTGTCACGTTAAAATTCCATCTATTGCAGATGAAATGATGCCAGGAGTTAAAGCAATAATTCGTCATGCTATGAAAATTGGTAACTATCAATCTGTAAATCATGCATCTAATAGATGTACTGATTGTGGACACCATTGGATTGGTGATGATAGTATGCCTTATGAAGAAAATTATAGATGTCCAGTTTGTGGAAGTATGAATACCGTAGGAACACGTAGAATGAATGGATATCTTGGATATTCTAAAACTATTCTAGGTGTAAATAAGTTCAATGATGGTAAGATTAAAGAATTTAAATTACGTAAAAATCTATAATTATGTTTTTAATAATAGCAGAAATTATGGGGTGGATAGCAACCATTTTCCGTGGTGCTGGTATGCTCGTTCACGGAATGATGGTTAAGTACCTTGTTAGTATCGGAAATCTTTTCTGGTTTATCAATGGTGCTATGACTAAAAATACTCCATTAATGGTATCTAATGGTTTTTGTCTTGTTGTAATGTTATACGAAATGATTAAAACGCATTACAAAAAATGAAAATAACTTTTATTAGCGATACACATACACAACATAAAAAAATAGAATTGCCAGGAGGAGATATTCTTATCTTCTCCGGCGATTTTATGGGTTCTGGATATAGAGTTTATGAAGCACAAAGTTTTCTTAAATGGTTTTCAGAACAACCTTATAAATACAAAATATTTATAGCTGGAAACCATGATAGATATTGTGAAAATAATCCAGAACTATTTAAAACATTAGTTGATGATTATGTTGAACAAAATGTAATTTATCTAAAGGATGATTTGATTGAAATTGAAGGTCTTAAAATTTATGGTACTCCTTGGCAGCCATATTTTTGTAATTGGGCTTTTAATATACCTGAATCTGATCGACTTACATCACTTTATCAAAATATTCCAGAGGATTTAGACATTTTAATTACACATTGTCCACCTTATAATATATTGGATAAATCTCATGATTATCGTAATGGAGAAGAGCCACTCGGAAGTAAAGAATTAGAAATTGTACTTTCAGAATTAACACATCGTCCAAAAATTCATTGTTTTGGACATATTCATGGTGATGGTGGTAATACTTTAACAGATGGAATTTGTTATATAAATGCTAGTGTATGTGACGAAAACTATAATCCTATAAACAAAATTATAACAATAAACTATGAGTAAAAATGCAGAAAACGCAATTAAAGGAGCTATCGGTTTTTTAGGCACCGGTTTGATTTGCGTAGGCTCAGCGGTTCCAACAACTTGGTATGGTATAGCATCACTTGTTGTTGGTGTAAGTATATTAGGTTGGTTTAGTTATCATGTTTTATTTGATGAATAATGATTATTCATATTTACGATGATGATTTATTAAATGGAGATGGCATCCGTGAAGTAGTATTTCTTCAAGGGTGCCATCATCATTGTAAGGGATGTTTTAATCAAGAGACTTGGGAATTTAAAAAGCCAACTCCAGAATCTGAATTAAAAGATTCTGAATACTTAAAACATCTTGATGATAAACTTTCACAAGATTACATTGATGGAGTTACTATAAGTGGAGGTGATCCATTAGCTCCAGAGAATTTGTATTTAACAAGGATTATTATAGATATAGCCAAACGTCATGGAAAGACAATTTGGATATATTCTGGATATACTTACGAACATTTATCAATGGTTGCATACGATATATTAAAAGATATTGATGTACTATGTGATGGAAAGTTTGTAGAAGAATTAAAATCTCCAAATAAGCCTTGGGTTGGAAGTTCTAATCAAAGAGTAATAGATGTTCAAAAGTCATTAAAAAGTGAAACAATTCTATTAAAATGAAAGAAGAATCTTTAAGTAAAGAACTTGATCGTAAGAGAACTGAACTTTCTGATTATTTTAGAAGTTTAGATCTTGAAGATAGAACTATGATTTACACTAAAGCAAGAGAACTTTTTGATTCTGAAGAACTACAAGAAGCTTTTGTTAAAGGTTACGAATATTCTTCAGAACAACCTTCTGCTCGTGTAATTCATACAGTAGCAATGTATGTATTTGATTATATTAAAAGTAAAGCAAATTACATTAATATAATTAAAAAGATCTATCAATTATATAGAGAATATTTACCAACTTTGAAAAAAGATGAAAAATAAATACGGAACTTGTTGTTGCTGTGGTAAACCTCTTACAAAAGAGGATAAGTTTTATTATGATTTAGATAGTTATTGTATTGATTGCGCCATTCGTGATGGTATAAGAACATCTAAAGATTAATGACACATAAATATAAAGGCAAAGAATACGAAATACAAACAGGTGCTAAAGGTGGACAATTTTTCGTAGATGATACAGGTAAGAAACATTATCTTAAATCTGCTACATCAAAGAAAACCACTAAAAAGAAATCAACTGAAGCTATTAAAAAAGAAGTAGAATCAACTGATTTTATAAAGCGTTATGTTTGTTATTATTCCAGATATAAGGATGGCGAAATGATAGACGATTTTAAAGAATGGACTGATGCTAAATCTTATAATGAAGCAAAAGAACATTTTGAAAATGAATATCGCCATGATGAAAATGTGAAAATTGATTTAATTACAAGAGAATGATTATACTTTGTTGGATTTTATTCATTCTGTTGATGATTGGATTTCTATATAGTGGTTGTTATTTAATTGATAAATCAAATAAAATAAATGAAATACGTAATCATCAATGGTCAAACGATTCCTTCTGAAATATTAGAATTATCTGATATTCAAGTAATTGATGAAGGAACATTAAAAGGTAAAAAGGAAGCTTACAAAATTAAAGGTAAGTTTGCTGCAAGAATGACACCTTTTATAGGTATAATAGATGAAAATGGTAAAATCCAAAAAGGATTTTATTCTGAGGCAAGTACTAATGTATTTAAAGATTTTATAGATTATGAGAAATGCAAATGAGAGAATCCCAGGAATTACAAATATGCCAATAAGGGTTTATGAACTTCTTAAACTCAAATTGACACCTGAAAATGAACTCGATGAAGATTTAGTTAAATATTCAAACATACTTGATGAAATTAAAAAGTCTAAATCTGGTTGGATTAAGATTAAAAAGATTTCTGATAATGGTGGATATTTAACTAAAAATGAATCAGAAAGTGGTTGGTTTGCAGTATTTGCAAAAGGAATGTCTTTATACATAGGAGACGGTTCACATTATTATTACACTTCTAATATTGTGGATATAGATTGGGATAAAAAGTTATTTTTAACATTAAATTCTATTTATTCATTTGAAATAACAGAATATGATGCTAAAGATATGATAGATACTATCGACGAACTAATCTCAAATAAAAATGTTAAACATCAAAATAATTAATAAATCTGAATACGAAGCTCCAAAATACGAAACAGAACAAAGTGCTGGAGTAGACCTTCGTGCTAATATTGATGAAGAAGTAATTCTTTATCCTATGGAAAGAAAGTTAATTCCAACAGGAATTTTCATTGAACTTCCTAAAGGTTATGAAGCACAAATACGTCCTCGTAGTGGTCTTGCAGCAAAACATGGTATTACTGTTCTTAATTCTCCTGGCACTATAGATGCTGATTATCGTGGAGAAATTATGGTATTACTTATTAATCTTAGTAATGAATATTTCTCAATTAAGCCGGGTATGCGTATAGCACAAATGATTATTGCACGTCATGAACAAGCTAATTTCTTAGATTTCGATGTTCTTAGTGAAACAGAACGTGGTGATGGAGGTTTTGGACATTCTGGTAATTTCTAATGAAAATATTTAAAAAATTATTATCTTATATTTCTTACGGAATCCGATATTTAAAAACATTTGGGTTTCGTAAGAAATCAAGATTCGTTTCTAGAGGCGAAAGACTTATCTATCACTATCTAAAAGATTGTGGTGATAATATTAAATTTAAACCTCAATATAAAATTCCAATACCTGAAGGAATTAATAAAACAAATCGTGCTTATATTGATTTTATGGTTTGGGTAGGAAATAAACGTTATGCTATTGAATATAATGGTATACAACATTATGAATTTACACCTTATTTTCATAGAACATATGACGATTTTTATTTTCAAACAAGAAGAGATTTAGCAGTAGAAAGTTATTGTTTTGATAAAGGAATAACTTTTGTAGAAATTCCTTATTATTGGTCTGATACACGAATAATTCATAAATTAAAAGAAATAACACATGAAGCTTGAAATTGTAAGAACAGTTAAAACTGTTTATGAAATTGACGAACATGAATTACAAGCATTCGCTAATACATGGGAAGACTGTTTTGATCAATGTGAACTTACTACTATGGAAGAAGTAGTAGATGGTCATTTAGATTA
>Ga0326511_10004244_pt1 | contig 11481 bp, 11 predicted proteins | sample 0_2496_0518_D_FD_203701 | JGI IMG/M metagenome (GOLD analysis project Ga0326511, IMG submission 203701) | Bovine rumen microbial communities from UC Davis, California, United States - 0_2496_0518 | ecosystem: Host-associated > Mammals > Digestive system > Stomach > Rumen | place: USA...
CGGGCGAACTCTTTCTTTCTGTCAACGAATTCCATATCTCTTAATTTTTTGCAAAGATAGACTATTCTGGCTATCGAACCAAATCTTTTATATATAATTAAGAATATAATTCTACTTTATAATAATTCTACTTTATAGTTATTGTAATTATGAGTTGTGGATAGCAGTCTTCTGTATGTTTCAGTTTCGGATTGGCTTTTAGTCCTTGCCGTATCGCTTCTTTGTCTTTCATATATTATCTTTGTTCTGAAAATAGTGTTAAGTTCATTAGCATTCAATATATATATCAGATGTAAAAGTTTAAAGAGTGAAAGATTCATGGTATGGCATTTGCATTATCTCTATCATTTGATCTATGACTTTGTTCCAAGTATATCTCTCCTCAACGAACTCTTGCCCAGCTTCTCCCATGGCTCTAAGCCTATTTTTGTCGGATAAAGCTTCTACAATCAGTTTTGCCACGGCGTGGGGCGTCGCAGATGAGGTGTAGAAACCATATTTACCGTATCCAGCGAACTCTGGGACGGAGAATCGTTCCAATCCCAGAATGGGCGCTTTGTTGGCTAGGGCTTCCAGATAGGTGATTCCATTGGGTTCATTGAGTGCGGGCATGGTATAGAGCGTGCATTCTTTGAAAAGCTGTACTGTAGTGGTGCGAGGTTGGTTGTAATAGTAAAACACGCCTTCCTCTTTGGGACCGTCTGTGCCTACCACGGCTAGTTCAAGATCCTTTACCGTCTGCCGTGCTATTCTGAAGGCGGGCAATAGCAAGTTGAGGCCTTTGGGCTCTTCCAGTCCTTTTCGGAGCACAATGAGTAATAGGTTTCGCTTGTAGTTCTTTGCTTCTTTATAGAAGGTGAGGTTTACGCCGAACCCTACATTGACCACCTTTTCCTCTGGCAGTCCATAAGATTCTATGATGTATTTCCTTGTCCACTCGTTTTGGGTGAAAATCCTAGTGGCAAAAGAATACGAACGCTTATCGTACTCTTCATACTTCTTGAGTCCGAATTCTCTAAACAACGATTTGGGGAAGGAAGGCTTTGGTGAGAATTCTAATCTGGGGCTTATGACAGCATCAAGATACACGTATGCATGATGCGTTTCCTTCAAGGGCTTGTTAATCGCATTGCATGAAACGAACAACAGCGATGCACCGTCTTCTAAAGAATTGTCAATGACGTTCACCTCTTTTCCGACATGTTGGAACAGTATTGGTAGTTTCTCAAGACCGTTAAAGCCCAGCTTTATTAGGATTGTTCTCAGTTGATAGTGTCGGCGAGTCAGCATAGCACTCATGTCAATGTGCACGGTATCATGTCCTTTTTCTTTAAGAAGTTTTTTCAGGGTATTAGGGGTTCCTGACCAAACATTGGCATCATCCTCTCTGCCCCATGCAAATAATGCTATCTTCATTTGTTGGAGTGATTTTGTATAAAGTTGTTATTGTAAAGGAGTTTATTAACTCCGTTGTTTTCATTGTGGAGTTTGTGATAGTTAAAAAGCGACTCGGAACCATAGTCTATGTAATCTTCTGCCATGATAGGGCGGAACTTTTGCTTGTCGAGTAACATTGCATAAACTATGTGTGACATGCAAAGATGACCGTCTGGACATATCTGCCGCAAGTGTTTGTAGTAGTGATGTAGTAAGCCTGCCTCTTCCATACAAATGCCTCCTACATTGAAAAAATGGCTTACAATGCGTTTCTCTATGATGTTGGTCACATAATACATGTCATCAACTGACACATAACTTTTGTGGCGAGGATCTACCATCTCCAGATTTTCCAGAGCATAGATGGCAACGCCATTCCCCCTTCTTGCTTCTGCAGTGAAGAATCCATCGGCATCCTTGATGAAAATACTGCCGTCAATATGTTCCTGTGTCAACGTCTGGCAAACAGTTTCTACCTGTGATGTTGTAGGCTTTTCCAGTACAACTAGATGGGAATTTTTCATGCCCAGTCGTTTGAACTGCATGCTGAACATCTCATCTAGACTGAACTTCTCCACATGCTCTTGCAGAATAGTGAAGTAGATATTATCAAATACATCAAGATTCAATCCCTGTATTGAGCGGATGCAAATCATGATACCTGTTTTGTCGAGACTGAAAACATAGGGTAGGGTATTGGGCTGGTCGGAATTGTAAGCGGCAGCAGGAACAATGAGAGAGAATGTTAAAGAAGCCTGTGTGTTAGCTTTTTGAGAAGGTTTGTCAGAGAATATGCTAACATTCAGATTCTTCTCAAGAGCAGAAAGAATGTCAATAATCTCATTCTTTAGGTAGTCCACCACCTTTTCCTCTTTGGCATATTGCAGGATGCGAAGAAGGTTGAGCAACTGATATTCCTGATAGTATTTCCTATACCATTCATAGCGACTGAAATGTCGGTCGATTTCTGTGTCTATTTTCTCGCATATAATCTTTAGACGTAGTTTGTCATAGGGTTTTACATACATCAACTGTGACCAGAGATGGTGCGAGTCCTGACGAATCTTCACGATGTCCATCAATGGTGACTCCATAAAGGAATCGAGGAAGTCTATCAGGTAGTAATTAGTGCCGTTAAATAAGATGTTAGAGAAGGTCAGGTCGCCGTGACAAACTCCCATAGGAATGGCAATGTGTTGCTGACGGCACAGCTTCTTAAATATTGTCTTGGCTTGTGTCATAATGGATGTTATCTCCTTGTCATCTTTGATAAGGACATTTGCAGCAACTTTTCGTTCCACATCTAGGAACTTTTCCATGGTGACAGCTGATGGAACTTCCTGCACTTGTGATGTTTGCAACTCTTTCTCCACGAAAAGCGTCAGTGCCTTGATGAAATAGTCTATCTGTTCGAAACCGGCGGTCTCGAAATATTCGATGAAGTTACGGCTGTACACATATTCCATTTTGATAGACGCATGCCCTTTGTCCTGATCTATGGCGTAAATATGTGGAACACGCACATGTTGATACTCTACTATGGCTGCCTTCTGCTGTTTTTCTGCTTGTCGGATTAGGCGAGGTATGTACATCTTGTCCTTAGTGGACTTGTAGATGAACAAATCGTTGTCCTCCCTCACAATGTCGATGTTGCACCCAGAATGCCCTTTGACTTCTATCTTCATCATAGCTGTTATACGTTTTATACGTTGTCGGAATCGAAAAAGTCTTTTGTTATCTTTATCGCATTCGCACCGCTTTTTTCTGCCGCCAACAGTCCTACCTCAGTGTCTTCAAAGACAAGCGTCTCGGAAGGATTTACTTGCAGGTATGACATCGTTGTGATGTAAATTTCGGGGCTAGGTTTACCTTCCTTTACTTCATCGCCTGCAATGATGAGATCGAAAAGGTTATCCAGCTGCAGGTAGCGCAGTACGTTCATTAGGTTATCGCGCTGTGCTGTTGATGCAATGGCGGTCTTTATGCCCGATGCTTTCGCTTTGTGGATGAAGTCAATCAGTGTACTGTTGGGTTTGAGGTGATTGAAACACAGAGGATACACCCTAGCCTTCTCCTTTTTTATCTGATTGCGCAGGTTAACATTGTCAATCTTTATTGCATTCATGAATGCATCGAATCGTAGACCAAAGCAACTGAGGTATTGTTCTCTTGACAATTTTTGATTGCAATGTTCGAATGCCTTGCTGTACGCCACATAGTTGGCCTCGAATGTGTCAACGAGGGTACCGTCAAAGTCTGTGATAATGGCGCGTATCATCTGTTAATTCATTATTTTACAAGTATCGCTTCAATTCCTCGGGTGTGCCATATGAATAATACTCTTCCATTGTTACTAATCTGACTGTCTCACCGTTGGCCAGCAGATAGTTGTAGAGCAGCGACACATAGTACTCGGGCTTCGTAAATACAGGTTCGTCCAGTAATCGATGAGCTGCATTTAGGAATCCTTTTGCGCATGAGAAGAAATAGGCTCCACAGAGCGCATGGTGGCTGATGACCTCTTTCTCAGCAGTTCTTTTTACAATATTATTTTCGCTTACCTCGGCATAGCTGTAGCGAGACTCATTGGATTCAAATGATACCAATAGTCCGCCATTCACCTTCTCTACAGGCTGTTCTAAAATGGCTTTGATATTTTGAATGTAACCTTTGCTACGGAATTCAAGGTCGCAGTCCATCACTAAGATGGCATCATTTCTATCAATGGCAGGCTCAGCTATCAGGCATGTCTCCACAGCTCCACGCGTGGTTTTCTCAACAACAAATATATTGGCATTGGGAAAGTTGGCATTGATTTGCTTGTCAATTTGATAGTTGTCTATGTGCTCTTTTCTCACGATGAAACTATATTTCATGGGGGCATCAGAGATGGTCACACTATTGATGGCTCTCTTGAATAGAGGCACTCCTCTCAGCACTATCAGGGGCTTTGGCGTTGTCCATCCCTCCTTCATGAAACGGCTGCCTTCGCCCGCCATAGGCATGATGATGTGTAGTGGTCGCATATTGTTGATTATTTCCATGTTTTTGCAAAATTACTCGTTTTTGCAGAAATATCCAAATAATTATTGCACTATTTTACGAATTCATATTCCCTTTAAATGAGAGATTGATAAATTTGAGCAAGTTTCGCCGCACTGTTTTTCCAAGAGAAATCGGCAAGGCGTAAACGTTGCTTGGACAAAAGTGATGCTTTCTCATCGGCACTTATTGTCAATATCTTTTCCAGCTTTTCTGCAAGGTCATTATCATGGAAATAAATAGCTGCATCTTTTGCTATCTCAGGAAAGCAACTTGTGTGGCTTAACAGTACCGGGCAGTTTGACTTCCATGCTTCTAGAATAGGAATTCCAAATCCTTCGTATTCACTGGGATAAACAAAACATTCGGCATGATGGTAGAGCGTGCTCAGTTCCAGATCTGTAGCTGCGAATTTCCTAATGAAGCGGCTGCTGAGATCAAGCTCTTCAAACAGTTTAAGTTCTTCATTGATAAATGGCTTGCCAGTGCAAACCACATGCAAATCTTTATGTTTCTTTAGGATAGGTGCAGATTTTCTTACAAACGGAATGAAATTCTTGAACCAACCACGCCCCCCTACGTATAGGATATATGGAAAGTTGAATGGTGATGTTTGCTCTTCTGCGGAAGGAAAGGAACATCCGTGATAAACCACATGCACTTTCTCTTTGGGTATTCCCAAAATGCGGATGATATCGCGCTTTGTATTTTCGCTAACGGCTATGATGGCACTGGCTAGGGGAGCCAGCTTTCGTTTCATCATAATCTGTGGATTTTCCCTTCCGAAATAGTTTGGGTAAAGTTCGGGAGTCATGTCGTGAATGGTTAATACAAAAGGCTTCCCGTCGAGGTATGGCAAAAAGTAGTCGTTGAAGAAAGTTGGATGGAAAACATCAAAATCCCCTTGTTTTAATAGATTAATGGAATGTCTGATGTTTCCATCCATACTGTGCTCTCTATGGCGGTTCAGAATCAGTTGTATGTACCACTTTCCCTTGAATTCATGACTATTCAGGAAACGGTCAATTTTAGTTTCTTTAGGTGGTACACTCATGATTTCCTTTACATACACATTGTCTGATTTGTACAAAGAAATGCTAGGCTCAACATAAATGGGCAAATTCTTGTACAGCTCTACGAAGCATCGCGAAATGCCTCCGTATTTTTGTATTATAAATGCTTGATGATCGTAAAGAGTTCGCATTGTTTTTGGCAACTATTATAGAATTAGACCCCTAACACATAATCTTGATTAAACAAGTTTTCTAATAAATTGTATTTGGCATTTTCTTCAAATCTTGCAACTTTTAAGTTTTTGAGAGTGGCTAAAATTACTTGTATATCCATATCTTTCTTTTTTTGTACAAAGATAATGTTTGTTTTGAATAGTAGAGATATTTATTAATGAAAATTAAAACAAAAAGTATATATTATGAAAATAAAACTAATAAAATTAACAGAATCATATAATTGCCAAAATTAAGATAGCATATTTGGATTCCTATTTTATAAAAAATAGGAATTTGTTAATAAGAGTAGATATTTCTGATAGAAGTTCTTTGATTATATTCTTTTTCAAGTCACAAAATTACATATTTTCTTCCATTATTCCAAAAAAAAGCCTACTTTTGCAGTAAATATGCTATATGAAAATATTATTTTTGATATATCACGGTTTTGAAGACCATAGTGGTATTACTAAAAAGATACACTATCAGGTAAAGGGACTGAAGGAGAACGGTTATGATGTCCATCTGTGCTATTATGACTTTTCTCCAGAAGGTCATCGTTGCCGGTATATGGATGGACAGGTCATTGAGGACTATGGGACAGGAAAGTGGGCGGCAATTCGCCAACGCATGAGTTATGACTGTATCTATGACTATTGTGTTCGTGAGGGAATACAGTTGGTTTATGCCCGTTGTTTCATGAATGCCAATCCTTGGTTGATACGTTTCTTTAAGAAATTGCGCAAGGCAGGAATCCATGCAGTGACGGAGATTCCGACTTATCCGTATGATCAGGAATTTCGCACATTTGGTTGGAGAGCACGCTTGGGAGTGAGATTTGACCGAATGTTCCGTAAGAGGGCATATCAATATATGGATGCCATGGTTACCTTCTCGGATGCCAAAGTGATCTTCGGACAGAAGACGATTAATATTAGCAATGGTGTCGACTTTGACAGCATCCCTCTCCATCAGCCATCAGCCATCAGCCATCAGCCATCTTCCCTTCATTTGATTGGTGTTGCCGAAGTCCACCCTTGGCATGCCTTTGACCGTGTGGTGGCTGGTATTGGGGAATATTATGAGAGGTTAGAGGTTAGAGGTGAGAGGTTAAAGATGCCTGATGTTTTTTTCCATATCGTGGGTGGAGTACATCCTGTCCACATGAAACAATACTTTACCCCCTTGATAGAGAAGTATCATTTACAGGACAAGATCATTTTCCATGATGCATTGTTTGGTAAAGAATTAGATGACGTATTTAACCAATGTCAATTTGCCATAGGTTCTTTAGGTCGTCATCGTAGTGGTATTACTGTCATTAAGACATTGAAGAACCGGGAGTATGCTACTCGTGGTATCCCCTTCATCTACAGTGAACAAGATAGTGATTTTGACCAGCAGCCCTATATCATCAAGGCACCTGCCGATGAGACGCCGATTGATATCCAACGAATCATCGACTTTATGGCTGATTTTGACATGAAACCCGAGGAGATCCGTAAAACGGTGGAACCGCTACAATGGAAATACCAGATGAAGAAAGTGGTGGATACAGTGTTTAAATAATGACTAAATTTTGAAATTCCAAATATTTGTTGTAATTTTGCTGAATAAAAAATGAATGTATGCAGAAAATAGATTTAAATGGAAAGACCATCTTGGTCACCGGTGCTGCTGGTTTTGTTGGCAGCAACTTAGTGAAACGCTTGTTCAAGGATGTGAAAGATGCTACCATCATCGGTATCGATAATATGAACGACTACTATGATGTGTCGCTCAAAGAATGGAGATTGAAGGAGTTGAAGACCCTCTCCAACTCCCCCTGTTTAGGGGGAGAGTCAGGATTAGGTGGGTCTTTCAATTTTATCAAGGGTGATATCGCTGACAAGGCAACCATTGATGATATCTTCGAGAAATATCATCCTGCAGTGGTAGTCAACCTTGCCGCACAGGCAGGTGTCCGCTATTCCATCACCAATCCGGATGCTTATATCCAGTCTAACTTGATTGGTTTCTACAATATCTTGGAGGCTTGTCGCCACTATCCGGTAGAGCATCTGGTATATGCTTCGTCGTCGAGTGTCTATGGCTCCAATAAGAAGATTCCGTATTCTACGGATGACAAGGTGGATAACCCCGTATCTCTCTATGCGGCAACGAAGAAGAGTAACGAGCTGATGGCGCATGCCTATTCGAAACTCTATAATATCCCGTCTACAGGACTCCGCTTCTTCACCGTCTATGGTCCTGCCGGTCGTCCTGATATGGCGTATTTCGGTTTTACCAATAAGCTGGTAAAGGGTGAGACCATCCAGATCTTCAATTTCGGAAACTGTAAGCGCGACTTCACTTACGTGGATGATATCGTAGAGGGTGTCGTTCGTATCATGCAGGGTGCCCCGGAGAAAAAAGTGGGTGAAGACGGATTACCCATCCCTCCCTATGCGGTATATAACATTGGAAATAACCAGCCTGAGAACCTGTTGACCTTCGTGGATATTTTACAACAAGAGTTGATCCGTGCCAACGTTCTTCCAGCGGACTATGATTTCGAGGCACATAAGAAGTTAGTGCCCATGCAGCCAGGTGATGTCCCCGTGACCTATGCAGACACCAGTGCCCTGGAACGTGACTATGGTTATAAACCTTCCACCTCCCTCCGTGACGGTCTTCGTGCCTTTGCCGAGTGGTATGCTGACTTCTATCAGAAATAGTGGATAATATATGGGGGACGCTCCACTCAAATTGGTCTATGTGACTCCCGCCCTTTATATGGCAGGAGGGGTGGAGCGTGTATTGACTTTAAAGGCTAATTATTTTGCAGAGCATTTTGGATATGATATTACGATCATACTGACAGAAGAAAAAGACAAGCCGTTGTTTTATCCGTTATCAGATAAAGTAAAGGTCATCAATCTAGACATTGGCTTTGAGAAACTCTGGAATTGTAGTTTATTGAAGAAGATTTTAATATATCTTCCTAAGCAGAGAAGATATAAGAAACTGTTGACTCGAGAATTGATGCGACTTCACCCGGATGTCACCATCAGTTCGTTACGTCGTGAGATCAACTTTATCAATAACATACCCGATGGAAGCAAGAAGATAGGAGAATTACATTTACCACGACCATATTTCCGATACTTGGGAGAGAACGCATGTGAAAAGGTGTTCTCGAAATTATGGATTCGATTGATAATTTCAAAACTAAAGAGATTAGATGCATTTGTCCTTCTTTCAGATAGTGCAAGAATGTCTTGGCCGGAATTGGTCAACACTATGGTGATTCCCAATCCTCTTCCTTTTCTGAAACAGACAGATAATACTGCTATGGAAAAAAGAATAATTGTCGTAGGAAGATATAGTCACGAAAAAGGGTATGACATGCTCTTAAAGGCGTGGTCTATGTTACAAGATGATTTTATTGACTGGCGACTTGAGACTTTTGGAGAAGGGGACAGAACACTATACGAAGAAATACTGGATGATTTGCATATTCATCGTGAGCGTTGTATATTGCATGGAAGGACGGAAGACGTACAAGTTGAATATGCGAAGAGTTCCTTTGCCGTATGCAGCTCACGTTTCGAGGGCTTTGGACTTGTCATTATAGAAGCCATGTCGTGCGGACTGCCCGTTGTCTCGTTCGATTGTCCGTTGGGGCCTCGGTCTTTAATTGAAGACGGGAAAAATGGCATATTGGTTGAAAATGGTAATGTGATACAATTGTCTGCTGCGATAAGGAAAATGATGGAAGACGAAGACTTTCGTCGTAAGATGGCCATTCAGGCAAAAAAGAATTCAAAATGGTATCAGATGGAGAATATTGCAGAACAATGGAAGGCTCTATTCGCCCAATTAATGTCAGATAGGAATCATTCAGAAACGACTCTGCGATAGTCATCCAACAAACGATCCACACATGAGGTGATGTTGTACATATTAATGAGCGCCTCTCTCAAAGCAGGTTGTTTCTCGTTATTTTCCATCGCACTTATAACAGCCTTTCCGATATCGTCAACATTGTAAGGATCGACTAACCAAGCGCTGTCATTACTGTAATATTCCTTTGGTCCTCCTAATTTGGTGATGACAATGTTGCATCCGTGAATAGCGGCCTCCAGAGCTACTAGACCGACACCTTCATTCATACTTGGGAGTGCAAAAACCTTGGCACGGTTGTATAGCGATATTAGTTCTTCATCGCTAACGAAACCTAATATTTCAATATTGCTTGCATTCCCAATGATGGATCTTAACTCGACTTCTGACTTGGCATTCCCCTTGTTACCTGCCAGTTTCAGTGTGAATCCATATTTCTTGGCTGCCTCGATTAGACGAGGCACATTCTTCCTTGGCTGTGTCATGGTACCTGCAAACAGACAGAAAGGTTCTTTTTTGACGGTTTTGTCATAATGGTCTTCCCGATAGGAAAGGGGGATTATAGATATCTTTTCATTTTCAATGCCATAGCCTTGTCTCAGATAATTCGCCTCATATTCACTACGAGCAAAGAATAATTTGATATCGGGCATTAGCTGTCGTAATGCGTAGTTTTGGGAATATAGACGTAACTTCTTACAGCCGCAGTGCGTGGCAAGGCGATATTTCCACATTGGCGTGTTGGAGTCAATGATGGGAGAGAATACAAAGTTCGGATTGATACCGCTTCCCCAGTGTATCATATCATAATTCCAAAGACCAAAACCAAATACGTGTATGATATCGAACGATTTCCAGTCATAGTGACCCCATGGATTGATACGTTCCACATGATGTCCTTTCCGTTCCAGTTCAGCAGCCCATATCTCAGCTTGCATCTTACTTCCATCTCCAGTACCCATATAGCATGCTCCAGGGTACATGATATATGCTATTTTCATCTGTTTCCCTTGTTTTTTGCAAAAGTACAAAAAAAACTGTATTTCCAATCTTTATTTATGAGATTTTTTGTATCTTTGTCGTCATGAAGTATGAAGTAACAATAGGAATTCCTGTTTATAATGTAGAGAAACATATACGTTTAGCGATGGACTCGGCATTGGCGCAGACTTTCGAGAGTATCGAATTTCTGATATGTGACGACTGTGGAACGGATCATTCAATGGATATTGTGCGTGAGTATCAGCAGTCGCATCCTCGAGGCAAGGATATGCGTATTGTGTGCCAACCGCATAACATGGGCATTGGTGCAGGTCGTAACCGTCTAGTGGATGAGGCACAGGGGCGTTATTTCTATTTTTTGGATGCTGACGATACGATAGAACCTAATACCGTTGAACTGCTCTATAATGCAGCACATCAGTATCAGGCAGAATTGGTATATGGCTCCTATGAACGAATTGAGACTTTTGACGAAACGGAACGTCGAATCCCTTCAAGTTATCCTGCCATGCAGTTCTTGGAGGAAGATTCTTTTGCCAACTATGTATATAGTAAGTACGATGGTATTCAGGCCACGATATGGAATATCTTGATTGATATCAACGTTTATAGAAAGAACAGTCTGCGGCATCAGTGCATAAACTATTGGGAGGATTTTACTTTCACCATGGATTTGCCAACCTATGTGACTCGTGTGGTACTCTTGCCGGATATTACTTACCACTATTATTGTCGCTATGGATCGCTTTCTCAATTTGAAAAGCGTGACCTTATCGAAAAGCAAGAAATTCAAAAAACAATTAATGCTGTCAATATAATCAAAATTAATAGTAATCGCATACGGGAAAAGTCTTATTTCCCACGTCGGATTTTTAAAGTAATGAAA
>Ga0326511_10004245_pt1 | contig 11477 bp, 15 predicted proteins | sample 0_2496_0518_D_FD_203701 | JGI IMG/M metagenome (GOLD analysis project Ga0326511, IMG submission 203701) | Bovine rumen microbial communities from UC Davis, California, United States - 0_2496_0518 | ecosystem: Host-associated > Mammals > Digestive system > Stomach > Rumen | place: USA...
TAGGTCTTACTGGAATGATAACATCAACGATATTAGCAGCGAAAGCAACACCTAAAGCTTTAACTTTAATCGATAAAAAGAAAAAAGAACTACAAACTGATGAATTAACACCTTTAGAATTAATTAAAACTACTTGGAAACCATATTTACCTACGGTTGGTACAATAATAATGTCTTCGTCATGTATTATATTTGCTAGTAGAGTAAATTATAAACGAAATGCTGCTTTAGCTACAGCATATAGTATATCTGAAAGAACTTTATTACGATATAGAGATAAAGTTATAGAAACTATAGGTGAAAATAAAGAACGTTCTATTAGAGAATATATAGCACAAGATGATGTTAATGACAATAAGAAAAAAGATTCCCAAATAATAGTTACTTCTAAAGGTAATACTTTATTTATGGATTCTATGTCAGGAAGATATTTTAAATCTGATATAGATCAAATAAAAAAAGTGGTTAATGAATTAAATAGAAAATTAGTTTATGAGAATTATATTTCACTTAACGAATTTTATGGTGAAATAGGTTTAGATCATGTTAAAAATGGTAATCTAGTTGGTTGGAATATAAATTCAGGTTTAATAGAACCAGACTTTAGCACATGTTTAACCGATGATGATCAACCTTGTGTCGTATTAGATTTCTTCGTTACTCCGAAATACGACTATGATAAACTAATATAGTTCGCGTAAAAAACGTATACTATAATGGAGTAAAACCAAAAATATTTTTAAGAAAGGAGACATGAATTATGTCAAAAGTAAACGAAAATCAAAAAGAAAATTTAGAGGAGGTTGTAGAATCTACTGAAACAAAAGAATTAGCAGTGCAAGAGGAAAAGAAAAGATTTGAACTTGGACCAAAAATGAAAAAAGGATTAAAAATCGTAGGAATAGCAGGTTTAGGAGTTCTAAGTTTCTTATTAGGAGCTAAATGGGGAAGTAGAAATAATGACGATGACTCAGATGACGAAATTGAAGAAGTTGAATACGAAGTAGTTGATGACTCAAGTGAAGAATAATTCGTATTTTTGGTAATAAGAAGGTACTTACATAGTACTTTCTTTTTTGTTTTTATTTTTTTATAAAGAATAGGAGGAAAAGAAAAAATATGGAAGAATACAAGCCAAATTCAAATCGTTTTAAAGAATCTCAACATAAAGAGCCGGTTGAAGAAAAACGTATAGAAAAAGTAGTAGCAGGACCAGTAAAAACTAGAAAAAAGAGTAAATTTAGTAAATTTACACAAGAATTTATATCTGAAGATGCAAAGAATGTTAAATCTTATGTCTTTGGAGAAGTTTTAATACCAGCTATAAAAAAAGCTATATCTGATATAGTTACAGATGGTATTGACATAATTTTATATGGCGAATCTAGAAGAGGGAACAGACGTTCATCAGCAGATAGAGTATCTTATAGAAATTATTATGATGGCGGAACAAGAGCTTCTAGAATGTTAGATACAAGAGATAGATCATATTCTACTGGATATTCATTTGATGAAATCATTTTAAGTACAAGAGGAGAAGCGGAAGATGTTTTAGCTCGTATGGACGAATTAATGGAATCATACGGATTAGTTAGAGTAGCAGATTTATATGATTTAGTTGGTCTAACAGGAAATTATACTGATAATAAGTACGGTTGGACAAACATAAGAAATGCAAAAATTATTAGAACAAGAGATGGTTATGTTATAGATATGCCGAGAGCCGTGCCTATCGATTAGGAGGTATCAAATGAAATTAATTAATGAATTTATATTTAAAGATCGTAAAAAAGCTGAATGCTTTATAGAAGAAGCATATCATGCTGGAAAGATTAAAGGATATTTAACATATGGTGATCTTTGTCATACTCTTTTTGGTGATGATATAAACTATAATGATTATGATATTTATAAAAATCATGGTTGGATACAAATACCAATATTGTACATTCAAGAATTAAATCATTTTGATGAAAAGCAATATCTAGTAAAATTACCAGAAGTTAATTTAATAGATAGATTTATAAAGGAATTAGAAGAAGGGAGAATAAAAAATGAAGAACGAATTAATATCTAAAGCTAGTACTTTAATACAAAGTGCTGGTATGCAAATTAAAAAACATAGTCCAGAAATTTTAATGGGATTAGGAATAATTGGAACGGTAGCAAGTACTGTTCTAGCTTGTAAAGCAACTACAAAAATAGAAGAAATAAAAAATAAAAAGGAAGAACAAATTAAGCAAGTACATGAATGTCTTGAAGATGATGAAATAAATTATACAGAAGAGGATAGTAAGAAAGCCTTGACAATTATTTATGCAAAAACTAGTATAGAATATATTAAATTATATGCTCCATCTGTTATTTTAGGAACTTTATCTGTAGGAAGTATTATATCTTCTCACAATATTATGAAAGGAAGAAATATTGCTCTTGCTGCAGCATATACAGCGGTTGATAGAGGTTTTAAAAAATATAGAAAAAATGTTGTTGAGAGATTTGGCGATGAAGTTGATAAAGAATTAAGATATAACCTTAAAGCTAAGCAAATCGAAACAAAATTAATTGATAAAAATGGAAAAGAAAAAACTAAAAAAGAAACAGTAATGGAAATAGAAAACCCATTAGAAGGAATAAGTGAATACGCTAGATTCTTTGATGAATGTAGTAGTTATCATAAAAAAGATCCAGAATACAATTTAATGTTTTTGAGAAGACAACAGGATTATGCAAATGAAATGCTAAAATCTAGAAAACATTTATTTTTAAATGAAGTATATGACATGTTAGGAATACCAAGAACTAAAGCAGGCCAAGTAGTAGGTTGGGTTTATGATGAAAATAATCCAAATGGGGATAATTATGTGGATTTTGGTATATATGATTTATCTCAAAATAAAAAACAAAATGAAAGAAAAATAGCATTTGTTAATGGTTATGAATATAGTATATTATTAGATTTTAATGTAGATGGCGTAATATATGATATGATTTGAGGAGGATTAGATAGTATATTATCTGGTAATATTTATTATGATATGCTAAATTATCCGCAATATTTTTATAAGGAGGAATAAAAATGAATAAATTTGTAATATTTATTTTAGGTGCGGCTTCTGGTTCTGTTGGAACATATTTTGCTGTTAGACAAGCTATACAATTGAAAGCAGATGAAGAAATAGAATCAGTAGTTAAAACTTTTCATGATAGATTTGAAAAGTTAACTGATATTTTAACAGACGAACAAAAAGAAAAAGTAGGTGTTGTTTCACCATCAAAAGAAATGAAAAAAGATATTGAAGAAAAAGCTGATAATTTTAAAAAGAGTTATCAAAAAGATTTAGAAGATTTAGGATATTCTGTCGGAGTAGATTTATCCGAAGGTCAAGATCAAAATGCGGAAGCAACTGTTGAAATTAATACTGAAGAAAAAAAATTTATAGCACCATATATCATAACGGAAAATGAGTTTGGTGAAATTGGATATGAAGAATCTGAACTGATCTGGTATGCAGATAATGTATTAGCAGATACAGAGGATAATATTATTGATGATCCAGAAAGTATATTAGGAGATTGTTTAAATGGTTTTGGAGAATATGATGAGGTGATGTATGTACGCAATGAAAATATTATAACGGATTATGTTATTTCAAAATCAGAAAAATATTTTAGTGACATAGCGCCTGAGGTGAATGATTAATGACCTATGCAAATCAAATTAAAAATGATTATTTCGAATGGTTGTATAATTATGCATGCAAAGGTAGAATAAATAATAGAATATCCTATAGAAAATTATTTATGCTATTACACAGTATTGACTTTGATTTTTATATTAAAGACGATGTTAATAGAGCTGTTGATGGTATAGATTTAAGAAATAGATTTGCCGCAGAAAGACATAATGACGATATTACGGATATTTTAGATGATCCGTGTAGTGTATTAGAAATGATATTAGCATTAGCCATAAGATGCGAAGAAACTATAATGGATAATCCAGAATATGGTGATAGAACAGGACAATGGTTTTGGAGTATGCTATCAAATTTAGGTATTGGAATGATGACCGATGATATTTTTGATAAAAAAGATGCGACAGATCGTATATATGATTTTATGGAGAGAAGATATTCTCCAGATGGCAGAGGAGGATTGTTTTATATTCGTGATTGTAAATATGATTTACGAGATATAGATATATGGACTCAACTCTGCTGGTATTTAAATAATTTTAATTAGAAAGGAAAACAGGATATGGTCGACTTTTTAATAATATCAGCAAAACAAACTAAAAATGGTGTTGAAATATATCCCAAATTTAGATTATATCCTAAATCTCAAGATTTAATGATTAGAGGTGGTGACTTTTATGCTATATGGAGAGAGGATATTGGTTTATGGTCAACTAATGAAGATGATGCATTGGCTATAATAGACTCTGAATTAAGTAAAGCTGCAGATGAATATATTCGAAAACATCCAGATGCAAAAGTTACTCCTTTATATACTTGGGATTCTTCATCCGGTTCAATTGATTCGTGGCATAAATATTGTCAAAAACAAAAAAGAGATTCTTTTGAAATGTTAGATGAAACTTTGGTATTTTCAAATAGTGAGACTAATAAAAAAGACTATGCTAGTAAAAAGCTATCATATCCCCTTGAAGCTGGAAGTATAACAGCCTATGATAAAATAATATCAACTTTGTATGATGAGGAGAATAGACACAAAATAGAATGGGCAATAGGTTCAATAGTAACAGGAGATTCAAAATATATTCAAAAGTTCATGGTATTTTATGGGGCAGCAGGTACTGGTAAATCTACTATATTAAATATTATACAAGATTTATTTAATGGATATTATTCGGTATTTGATGCTAGAGCTTTAGGTTCATCGAGTAATAGTTTTGCACTTGAACCATTTAAAACTAATCCGCTTGTAGCAATTCAACATGATGGTGATTTATCAAAAATTGAAGATAATACAAGGTTAAATAGTTTAGTTTCACATGAACTTATGACTGTAAATGAAAAATTTAAATCAACATATGCAAATAGATTTAAATGTTTTTTATTTATGGGTACAAATAAACCAGTAAAAATAACGGATGCAAAATCTGGTTTAATAAGAAGATTAATAGACGTTACTCCAACTGGTAATAAATTACCTTCTAATGAATACAAACGATTGGTTAAACAAATTCCATTTGAATTAGGACCAATAGCTTGGCATTGTAGAGAAGTATATTTGGATGATCCAGATTATTATAATGATTATATTCCAACATCAATGATGGGTGCATCTAATGATTTTTATAATTTTGTACTGGATTCTTATCATATTTTTAAAAGAGATGATGGTGTTACTTTAAAACAAGCATGGGAAATGTATAAAACATTCTGTGATGATACAAAAGTAGCATATCCACTTGCACAAAGAATATTTAAAGAAGAATTAAAGAACTATTTTTATGATTATAATGATCGTTTAAATTTAGATGATGGTACTAGAGCTAGAAGTTATTATAGTGGATTTAAAACTTCTATATTTGAAACTACTGAAAAAGAAACAAATAAACAAAAAGATAATGATATTTTAATAAAATTTGAAAAACAGGAATCTATATTTGATAAGGAATGCTCAGATTGTTTAGCACAATACGCATCTTCAAAAGAAACGCCGAGTAAGAAATGGGATGATGTTAAAACAACATTAAAAGATATTAATACAAGTAAAATACATTATGTTAAGATACCAGAAAATCATATTGTAATCGATTTTGATATTAAAGATGAATCTGGTAAAAAATCTTTTGAGAAAAATTTAGAAGCAGCTAGTAAATGGCCAGCTACTTACGCAGAGTTATCTAAAAGCGGAGCTGGTATACATTTACATTATATTTATAATGGTGATGTTACAAAACTTAGTAGAGTGTATGCAGATAGTATTGAAATAAAAGTATTTACTGGAAAAAGTTCTCTTAGAAGAAAGTTAACAAAATGTAATAACTTACCTATAAAGACAATAAGTTCCGGTTTGCCTATGAAAGGAGAAAAAAGTATGGTAAGCGATAATGTAATAAAAAGTGAAATTGGTATTAGAAAGATGATTAAACGAAATATGGAAAAAGAATTTCATCCAGGAACAAAACCTAGTATCGATTTTATATATAAAATATTAGAAGATGCTTATGAAAGAGGTCTTAAGTATGATGTTTCAGATATGAAAAATGATATTTATGCATTTGCAATGAATAGCACAAATCAATCCGATTATTGTATTAAATTAGTAAGTAAAATGCATTTTAAATCCGATGATCCATCTGAACCAATTGATAGTAAGAACTCTAAAATTATATTTTATGATATAGAGGTATTTCCTAATTTATTATTAGTTAATTGGAAATTGCAAGGAAAGGAAAATCCAATTGTTAGAATGATAAATCCAACACCTAATGATATTGAGGAATTACTTAAATATAGATTAATAGGATTTAACTGTCGTAGATATGATAATCATTTGATATATGCTCGTTTGATGGGTTATAATAATGAACAAATTTATAATTTGTCTCAAAGAATTATAAATGGAGAAAGAAATGCATTTTTTGGTGAAGCATATAATTTGTCTTATACTGATATTTATGATTTTGCTTCTTCATATAATAAAAAGTCTTTAAAAAAACTAGAAATAGAGATGGGTATACATCATAAAGAACTTGGTTTACCTTGGGATCAACCAGTTCCTGAAGAAAAATGGGTTGAAGTAGCAGAATATTGTGATAATGATGTTATTGCAACCGAAGCAGCATTTGAATATTTATCAGCAGACTGGTTAGCAAGGCAAATTCTAGCAGATTTAGCTGGTATGACAGTTAATGATACAACAAATACATTAACTACTAAAATTATATTTGGAAATGATAGAAAACCACAAGATAAATTCTTTTATAGAAATTTGGCAGAGCCAGTAACAGAATTACCACCTGGTATATTAAAATTCTTAAAAGAAGCATGCCCAGATATGATGAAACAAAGACATGGTGAAGCAAAAAGTCTTCTTCCATATTTTCCAGGATACACTTTTGAAGCAGGTAAAAGTATATACAGAGGAGAAGAAGTAGGAGAAGGCGGTTATGTTTATGCTGAACCAGGAATACATTGTAATGTAGCTTTATTAGATGTAGCATCAATGCATCCACATAGTGATATTGCTGAATGTTTATTTGGACCGGAATATACTGAAAAATTTAGAGATATCGTTGAAGGTCGTGTTAGTATTAAACATGAAGATTGGGATGCTGTTAGTGGAATGCTTGATGGTAAGTTAGTTCCTTATATTCAAAAAGTAAAAGATGGTGAAATTACATCAAAAGATTTAGCAAATGCATTAAAAACAGCAATAAATTCTGTTTATGGTTTAACGGCTGCTAATTTTGATAATCCTTTTCGTGATATTCGTAATAAAGATAATATAGTAGCAAAACGTGGAGCTTTGTTCATGATAGATTTAAAACACGAGGTACAAAAAAGAGGATTTACTGTTGCACATATTAAAACAGATTCAATAAAAATACCAAATGCTACTCCAGAAATTATTCAATTTGTTATGGATTTCGGAAAGAAATATGGATATACTTTTGAACATGAGGCTACATACGATAGAATGTGTCTGGTAAATGATGCTGTTTATGTTTGTAAATATAAAGATGGTAAAAAAGCAGGACAATGGGATGCAACTGGTACACAATTTCAGATTCCATATGTGTTTAAAACTTTATTTAGTAAAGAACCTATAGAATTTGATGATATGTGTGAAACAAAATCTGTTACATCGGCTTTATATTTAGATATGAACGAAAATTTACCAGATGTTAGTTTAGATGAAAAAGAATTAACTAAACTAGAACAACAATTTAAGAAGGAACAGATATCAGAAGCAGAGTATAATACATTAAAAGAACAATTATTACGTCATATTTCTGAAGGACATGATTATCAATTTGTTGGACGAGTTGGTAATTTCTGCCCTATATTACCAGGACATGGCGGAGGTTTACTTGTTCGTGAAAAAGATGGTAAATATTATGCTGCAACTGGTTCAAAAGGATATAGATGGTTAGAATCTGAGATAGTCAGAGGAACTAATGAAGATTATATTGATAGATCATATTATAACAAATTAGTTGATGATGCTATTTCAACTATATCTGAATATGGCGATTTTGAATGGTTTGTTTCAGATGACCTGGTGCCTTCCTAAATTAGAAAAAACTATAGATGGGACATATGAACCATATCCTCCTTGTGGTGATCCTCATTGCGAAACATGTTGGGATTGCCCAAGATTTGATATGGATGAATGTAAATTGGGATATAACTTATCAAGATATATCATACACCATGATTAAATTCGTGGAATAAACATAGCATATAATAGAAAGGAGGTTATATTTTATGATTAAAGAAAAACTTAAAAAAATAAAAAACAAAACTAAAAACTTTTATATGAAACATGAAAAAGGTATTCTTATTGGAAGTGCTTTAGGTTTAGTTTTTATTGGGAAAACAATAATTAGTAAACGTATTGATCATTCGAGTACAGAGGCATTTAAAGCAGGTAGTCGTTTAACAGGTTTAGCTATGAATACAGCAACAGTTGAAACAGTAGGTAAAGAAAAAGCAGCTGAGATTATTAAGAAATCCGATAAAATAGGAGATGAACTAATGAATGGTATAGAAAAATCTGGAATGACAATTGAAGAATTTAATAAAATGTATGAAAATGAAATGTTTGGTTTAAAAAATGTTTTTGATAAAAACAACTAAAACTAAATAGTATTGAGGATAGGAATATCCTCTTATTTTTATTTTGAAAGGAGATTATATTTCGGTGACATGTAGCGGTAAACACTCCGTGAGGGTTTCAATTCCGAATAAGTGATTAGGCTTATATTAAAAATTTGAAAGGAGATTATATTTATGAAAATTAATTTTGCAAGGGGTGTCTTAGAAATCGAAGATGCAAGAATTATTTATAGAAATTTCTCAGGTTTAGGAACTAAATATAATAGAGAAGGAGATAGAAACTTTGCTGTTATTATACCAAATCAGGAAATAGCTGATGAATTAATGAAAGAAGGTTGGGCTGTTAAAATTAAACCACCAAGAGATGAAGATGATTCACCATTTATGTATTTGCCTGTAAAAATTAAGTATAATAGTAGAGGTCCAGCAGCTTATGTTAAATCTGGTAAATCAGTACAAAGATTAAATGAAGATACTATATCTATGTTAGATGAAATTGATATTTTAAGTGTAGATATGGATCTTAGACCTTATGATTGGGAAGTTAATGGTAAAACAGGAAGAAGTGCATATTTACAAGCTATAAATGTTATACAAAATATTGATAGATTTGGTGCTAGATACGCTGATTCAGATGAAATAATGGATTAATACGTGATAAAAACAACCTCTATAATGAAAGGAGGAATTGTTTATGAATAAAATTAAAGAATTATACAATAAAGCTAAAAACTGGATTTCAGAACATAAGAAAATTGTTATTGGATCTATTATTGGAGTAACAGCAGCAGGAGTAGGAATAGCATTATCCAATAAAAAGAAAAAAGATAATGAAGAATGTTTAGAAGAACCAGACTATGGAAGAGATTGTGTAATGAAATTCATAGTAAATGATGATTCACAAGAGGTTTTAGGAGAAGTACCTTGTACAGAACTATATGCTAGAGAAGAGCTTGATATTTATGATAACTATAAAGATAATGACTAGCGAAGATCTAACAAGGTCTTCCTCTTTTATTTTTTAAAAAGGAGGTTTATTTTTATGAGTCAACAAGATTCGCCAATGGTTTATGATGAAAATGAAGAATTAACAGAAGAAATGTTCAAGAATGAAAATCTTCATAAACTAGCGCAATATACAGAGTGTAATGAAACACAAAAAATGAAAATAAATGCAATACGTTATGCTTTTTCAGAAATGTATAAATGTATTGATGAGTTCTGCGATGATAGCAGAGAAACTAGTTTGGCTAGAACAAAATTAGAAGAAGCTCAAATGTGGGCTATAAAAGGAATAACAAGGGAGGTATAAAAATGGATCCATTAGCAAATAAGGAAACATATACATATTTAACAGTTGATGAAATTAATCATTTAGATGAAGTAACACTTAGAGAAACAATCGGTTTAATGAACAGTGATGATTATAAAGAAAGATTTATAGCAGAATATTTACAATTAGTTATAAGATATACTAATTTAAGAAAAATGTTAATAAAACATGAAGCTGGAACTCTTAATTTTGAACCAAAATGTGATATTTCGATACTTGATGATCAATTGTATCATATGGAAGGATATTTAAGAGCTTTAGAAGTTAGAGCTGAGGTAGAAAAAATAGAATTACCAAGAATATAGTAAGAAAGGATATTTATATATGATAGTAAAAGTAATAAAAAACAAAGTAAAACATCAAAATATTGGCGGAAAAGAATTTATAGTAGATGAAAATATAACAGAAACATTATCACCAGAAGAAGTGTATAGACAAGCTTATTCTGGAAATATTGCTTGTATTAATTTTATTAATAGAAGATCTGATTTTGATAATAGACATTTTGAACATAAATTATATTATGGTAAAGTAGATGGTCTTGGCTACATAGTAGCTGAAGATGAATTTGAAAATTAGAGAGGAGAATAAACATATGTGGATAAAAAGAAAAGAATGGGAAGAAAAATGTGATTCAAATAGAAAATTATTAAGAGATAAAACAGAGAAAGATCAAATTATAAGTGGACTACATGAACAATTAAATGATTCAGAAAAACAAATTGCACAAATAGAAAGTGATAGAATGAATACAATCCAAATGGCAGGATTATATAAAGAAAGAATGGACGATGTTATAAAACAAAACAATGTTTTAATGAAATCTAATCAAAATCTAATTGAATGGATTAATAAAATTATAAACGAAGTAGGTATTTATAATGTTGAAGATAGAAGAACCATCACAATACCAATATATAGAAATCCGGTTAAAGCTATGTATGGTACATCTGCAGAAATCTCTAATAATTTAAAAGACTTTGTTCAAACAGAAGAAATAATTATACCTGAAATAAGATTTGTAAGAATGAAATAAGGAGGAAATATACAATGGCAAATAAAAAAGTTACAGAATTTGAACATAAAGTATATAATAGAAAAATACTTAGAAATATGGTTAAAAAAGCTGTTGGTAATAATAAAATAAAATATGCATGGCATAAATTACGTGCAGAAGGGAGAGTATAATTATGAGTGAGAGATATGATTATTATATTCAAGAACATAAGGCCAATGTTATAAAAGGATATAATTGGTTAAAAGAAAAACTTCCTGATATTTTTGATGAAAATATTTTAAACGAATGTGAACATAATATTGTTTACGGC
>Ga0326511_10004249_pt1 | contig 11474 bp, 17 predicted proteins | sample 0_2496_0518_D_FD_203701 | JGI IMG/M metagenome (GOLD analysis project Ga0326511, IMG submission 203701) | Bovine rumen microbial communities from UC Davis, California, United States - 0_2496_0518 | ecosystem: Host-associated > Mammals > Digestive system > Stomach > Rumen | place: USA...
AATCCGTTAATAAGTTCATAAAACTCCCAAAAGTGCATATCTATTTTATTTAAGTCTATGTGATAATCACTCATAAATGAAGCTTTTATATAAGGCATATCTTCTATAAAATCCATATCTCTTGGCTCGTTAGATTGTTCAACATTATCAACACCACAAGAAAGGTATTTTTTAGCTTTTTCTAGCAACGTTTCTCTATTTTCAACATCTTCTAAAGCCTCTTCGCCAAAAAGCTTGTAAATGATAGCTAAAGCACGTTCTATGTCGTTTATATTATCATCTTCTGCTATTGCATTACATTGTATAGCTGTTTTATAAGATGTATTGATTTTATATTTCTTATCTCCTGCTTTTACATATTCTGGGTACATTAAATCACATCATTTTCTTGAGAATCTTTATACAATTCTTTTACTTTTTTTGTTATATTTTCCATACTCTTGTCAAAATATGGCGCAATTTGATTAGTAATTATATCTGATATTTCTGTTAAAGAAGTCCAACCTATTTTACGGCCGTTAAGAAGCTTATCTACTCCACCTTCTCCTAAGAACATATCAAACACTTCTTTTTCTCTATTAAAAAATTCATTTACTGATTCTAATTTAGCTTGCTCGTTTGAACTTAATAGTTTTTTGCCTTTATGGTCTTGCTTTCTATCAATTATTAAAAATTGATTATTAAGCCATATTCTATTTTTCTTTTCTTTCTCAAGCATTTCGTTATAACGTAAGAATAATGAAGCATCTTCAAAGTCAAATTCTAATGAATTACCTGTATCATTACCTTCGCTATCTTTTATTCCTAATCTTAAAATATTATCTTTTTTTAATTGAATATAATTATTCTCCATTTTCAAACCTCCAAACATAGTTGCCTGCACATTTTCTTTTATGATTACAGGCCAAACTAATATAAGCATAATTAATTCCTGTTTTTTCGCTTGCCTCTGTTATGCTACCCCATTTATTTAATAAATTACCCTTTAAGTCATATTGATTAACTTGCTTTGACTTGCTATGTTCTATACCTTTTTTCCCTTTCCAATAATAAGGATTAAAATTTTCTTTATATGTATATTTATTTAAGCCCAGTCTAAAAGCTTCTTTTATATTATGTGAATAAGTACACCATTCAAGATTATCTAAAGAATTATTCAACTTATTTCCGTCTATATGGTTTACACAAGGGTAATTATTTTTATTAGATATAAAAGTTTCAGCGATAATTCTATGTATCGTTTGAATCTTATGTGTGCAGTTTTTTCTCAAATTAACAACATAATAGCCTTTGCTATTTATAAGTTTTTTCAACATTTTTCCTTTTCTTGTATATAGTCCGTTTTTATTTTTTAATGTTCTATCTAAACTCCTAACATTACCTAAATTGCTAACTTGATAATAACCCTCATAATCTTTTATATCTCTCCATATTTCTTGCATTGTTTTTTCTCTCTTTCTAAATTTAAAAAAAGGAGTCAAGAGACGAATCTCTTTAACCCCTTAAAGTTTTTATAAGCTTGCTGTTGGTGTAAATGTTGGAACACCATTTGTAATAGTAGAAGTTCCTTCTTGTGGGTCTCCATCAAAATAAATTGTATATTCAATAGTATCTCCACTATAAGTGTCAATAACTATAGTACAATCAGTATGTTTAGATGGGTAACTTCCACCAGTTCCGTTCCAAGTATCAATTTCTAGTATATGTGATTTATAAGCCAGTACATCTCTTCCTTTTTCAACAAATTCAAACTCTGGGTCGTTTTTATGACAATTTTGAGTAACTGGCATTTGTTTATCATTTGAAGAGTGTTTAGTTCTTGAGTTCTTATCTATAATCCATTTGATTCTATCAACGTTTGGATTGTATTCAATGTTAGCATTGCCATCTTCTACACCAACACCTACAACAGCCCAAGTTGGAGCATTAGTAGTAGGAGTAGTATCTATAAATCTTACGAATTGTTTTGATATTATCTCTTCAATTCCAGATGGTGTGTAATCAATGTCCATCAAAATCGTTCTTTCTAGCCTCGTTATTTAGTAGTGTTTCCCTTAATTGTCTTTCAATTAATACTAATTCTTCGTATGTAAGAGGTTTAATATAGCCAAGCTCATTTAGTTTATAAACTTGCTCTATTTTATCAACTTTTACTTCTTCACCAGCAATATATTTTTTTCCGTTAAGAGTAAAGTTAATTTTCGCTATTATTTTCATTATTCCTCCCAATATGTTATTTGTATTTGTATGTCAAACTCTGCTGTGTTTGTTTCAGCATAGTTCATAGTCGCACAATTTAAACATTCAATACTTTTAATGTTATCAATGTTAGGCAATATGCCATTTTTATTATTAGATTCTATAGTCTTTTCAAATTCTTCAAAGAATCCCATATTTTTTAAATTAGTCATAGTAGATTGTGAGTAAGATGTTCTACTTCTAAAAGAATATACATCTCTTTGAATCTTAGTACCTATAACCCATTTGCTAATCGTTTTTTCCATAGGTATTTTATCTAATGAATAGTTGTTTGGCTCATTATCTAAGTTATTTGCATTTAAACTAAATTTAGCGTTTTGAGTAAGAGAATTTAAAACGCCAATTAAGTACGCTCTTAATTTAGAGATTCTTTTATCTTCTATTGTCATACTCCACCTCTATTAAAAAATGCTTGTACTTCTTTTACTATTTGCTTCATCTCTGCGCTTTTCATACGCTTGTCCCAATGTGGACCCGTTCCTGCTGTATGATATGTAATCTTTTTGCCTGTGTAATGTTTCGGTTTACCTTTAGGAGAAAACCAACCAATCGGCTCTGATACGCCTTTCATAGTGATAGGAATATTAGGCCCCATTACACGACCTTCATACATATAATGTGCATAAGGAGATTTGTAAGTTATAGAATCAGCAGTCAATTCTACATTGGAGGCCAAATCTCCTGTATCTCTAGGCACATATTTGTCCATATGGTTATAGCACGTTTGAGTAAAGAACTTTTGAACTGGGCCTGTAGGCTCAAGTCCTAGTTTAGCTTTTATTTTACTTATAGGCTCTAAGTACATTATTTGCCTTCTATGTGAACGTGAGGAGTATTGCCAAAAGTGTTGTTATTTACACTCGTAATAATATATACTTCATAATCATTTAAATCTTCTTGTGTTTCTATATCTAAATCAACTCTACCTTTTACCAATATATCGCCAACAGAAATGTTTGAAACATCTATATCATTTAAGTCATATGGAATACGTATCATTACGTTATTAACATTTTGTAAGCCTTTATTAAGACTAACTCCTTGTCCGCCAAACCACCATATCTTTTCATAAAAATATCTATCATAAACTTCTAACTTTGTATTAGAGTCAATTCTCTTATGATACAAAGTTAAGCTATTATTAACAATCATTTTAAACTCCTAAATATAGAATAGGTGTATTGTTCACTACTACGTTTATTAAATAGGAAAACATTAAATCTTCAATCTCTGCACTTTTACTAGCAAGAGCGCTTTGAATCTCACTAGGGCCTAAATATGTAACAGAATAGCCATCAATACTTTCGTTTGCGATTCCGTTGCTTCTGTTAGTTATTACAAAAGATTGAATAGTGTTCATAATAGCAAACATACACATTTTAACCTCTTGAGGTATTTCTTCTATATTATTTAATCTGTTTTGAGTTCTTTCATCAATTCTTTTTCGACTTTCAAATTCTAATATATTAAAAGGCATTATGTCTAAAGTGCCACCTAAAGACTTGTATTCCTCGTAATTTAGGTATTGTCCACTAAATTCCATAAATGCCCTCCTTTAATTATAAACTTGCAGTATTGTCTGGTTTTAAGCTTGCAAATGGGAATCTAGTATCAGATTCGTCTTCTGCGTTAACAGGATTAGGAATTTCCCAACCAAGTCTCATCTATTGTGTTATCGTATAAGCTCTTTATCTCATACTTCTTATAGTTTCCTATAAGTCCAGACTATATCTTCACCCTCTCTTATGAGTAGGGGCTCGGCACTCGTGGACATATTATATTCTCTTTAAGAGTTTCAATGTCTAGTCGTTGAGCCTTCGTAAGTCATTTAAACTTACGCTTGGTTGCTGATTGCCATATCTTTCGACTTAGGGTTCCAGCAGTTCACCGAGTATCATTTTACTTCTGCACACAATCTCTTGTGTGGTAGTCCTGAGAAAGGTTAAACTACACGAAGAGCTACCATATCTTCTTGAGCAAGGTTATACATTATACTTCCATCACTAGGATCTTGAATAACTGCTTGGTCTAATACTTTATAAGTAATATCTTGTCTAATTTGATATACAGCTTGTGAGAAATCACCAGCAATCAAAGTAGAAGCAGTTTTGTCCCAAACACCATTGTCCATAAATTCACGTCTAACGCTACCAATTTCAGTAGTGTTTAATGGTTGACCAGTAGTATCTGTCATCATACGGAATTTTCCTTTAAGTCCAACTCCTCCGATTAAACCATTTACTTCATAACCAGATTCTTCAACTTCTGTCATAACGTCATTGATGTCGCTATAAAGATGACCAGTTTCGTCAACTTCTTTTCCTACTTCAATAACAGATGGTACTAATCCTTTTCTCCAATCAGTAGGTTTGTCTACACCAAAGAACATAGCATTGTCGATTTTTTTGGCAAAAGCTTCTTCAATTCTAGGTTTAACTTCTGCCCAAATATCAATAGAGCTGTCATTTAATACATTCTCTTTGATAGGTACTATTACAGCCAATTCTGCAATATTAATAAATTTTTTGTCCCAAGCTAATTTTGAGATGTTTTTTCTACCATTATCAGTAGTTTCGTCTACGAAATATGCTACAGGTAAACTATCTAATATTCTTAGTTTAGTTTTATCGCTTGTAGCGTTTGGTAAACGTCTAAATAATTGTAACGCTTTAGATTTTCTAATTGTTCCTTCAAATAATTCGTTAGCTACTTGAGTTTCGATTAGAGCGTCAGCGTCGCTTCTTGTAATCATAGCCATTTTTAAAATTCCTTCTAGCCTCTATGATTAGTAAGTATTACTCCTTAGTTGCACTTCTTATAATATCATTCATAATATCATTTGTAGTTTGTGCTTGTGGTACGCCACCTGTTAAGCTAGGTGATGATTGTACCTTTTTTACTTGAGTATCTCCAAAATATTGAGGATTCTCTTTTTTGTAACTTTCAAGTACATCTTGAAAATTATGTTTGTCGTCTACTTGATTCATAACTTCGCTTGTTACGAATTTTGTAAACTCTTTCTTGACGTTGCTATCTCTCATCTGCAGTTGAGCGTGCAAGTCTTTGTTTTCATTTGATAATGTTGAGTAGTTTTCTAGCGATTTGTTGTTTTCTTCGATTGTATTGTTTAACTGCTTAATGTCATCTTCGTACTTAGAAATCATATCTTTGTACTCATCATTTTTTTCCTTTAAGCCAGTTAAATACTTTCCGTGTTCTGCCATTATTGTGTCAATGGTTTCTGCGTCTAACTCCAAACCTTTTAAAAATTCTCTCATCTACTATTTTCTCCTCCTATCGTTAGTTTTTCGTCCCACGAAGACGTGTGATTTGAAAATTTAAGCCTATTTCTAGCTCATATAAAATATAATAAATTTTTATTTAGTCTGTCAAGATAAGCTTTTTCATTAGCTTTAAGCAATTAAAAAAAGAGCATTTAGCTCTTATTTTTTGTTTATTCGCATAAACTCTGTAAATGACATATTACTATTTTTATGCTTTTTTCTATAATCGTTAAAAGCGTTTCTTAAAGTTTCATTCATTGTTTGATTAGTAGTTTTATTTGATGTTTCAGTGTTTGAACTTTTGCCATTATATTTATTAATCAAACTTATGATTCTTTTTTTATCATCATCTGGTATTTCTCTCTTTAACCAGCTAGTGCCGTATTCATAACCATTGTCTTTTAATAAGTTATGATTTTCCAATAATTTCTTTGTTACTTCGTAATCCCTTTCGTCTACTTTTTGCCAATCATATTGTTTGCCTTTGTTCATTTGTTCAGCTATTGCTTTTCTTTCGCCTTTAAACTTTTCTAACGCTTCTTCTTGTTTTTCAGTTCCAGCGTGCATATCGTTTAAATGATATTTATGCCATAAATCACGAATTTCTTGAACATCTTTATTGCCTTTCATTAAATCAGCAATCTCATCTATATTTTGCCCACCAGACAACCAATCTGTGCCTCTTGCATTTTTGATAGCCCCACTTGCACTAAATACGCCGTCTTTAAGTTCCATTTCAATTTCAACTTCATTAACTTTTCTACCAGTTCCGTTGTAATCTATTTTGCCGAATTTAGCTTTAGCTTTATCGTTAAACTTGTTTAAGTCTGTGCCATTGGAATCTTCTTTGCTCCAAAATTCTTTTGCCTTACTTTTGGTTGATTCATCTAATTCTTTATCTAATATTTCATTTCTTGTATTAGAATCTTTAATTTTATCTCTCCAAGTTTTTTCTTTGTAATCTTCTTTTGACACTTCTTCATAACTCTTTGTTTTAATGTCATATTTAACAGGTTTAGAATTTTCATATATTTCTCTAGCTTTTTCATCTGTCCATTCGCCATTAGCGTCGTTGTTTTTTCTCCATTTTTGGAAATCTTCTTCGTTTTTTAAGTTATTCATAAATTCTTCGTGTCTTTTATTTGCTTTGTCTATGTTTTCTTTTGTTGGTGCAGTATAACCCATTTTTTCAAAAGCTTCTTTCATTTTATCTTCTTGGCCATAAAACTTATTTAATACATCTTCTGCACTAATTTTACCATTTTCATAATCTTTTACAGCTTGTTCTTTTTCTTCGTTATTTAATCTTTCTAGTTCTCTTTTACCAGCTTCTGCGTGTGCTGTATTGCCATTCTTTTCAGCTTCTGTTACTTGATGAGCTATATCTTTCTTTAATTCTTCTCTTTTGCTAAATTTCCTAGCAGATTTAAACTTGCCAGATTCTTTCATAGCACTTGCTAAGTCTTGGCCTTCTTTAATAAATACTCTACGGCCACCGATTGTTCTCCAAACTCCTTTTTCGTTTGCCACAATAATCACTCCCTTTAAATTAATTGTATTATACTACCATTGTAGTATTGCGTCAATATTACTTTGTTTTCTTCTTGTTGCTTTTCTTTGGCTTTTCTTCTTTTATAACTTCTTCAATAATCTTTGCTTCTTTAGTTGTCTCTTTTTTTGCGACTTCTATAACTTTAACTACAGCTTTTTTTAATACGTTATTGCCTGTCAAATAATCGGCCATAGCTTCATCACATTCAAAAGTATCTCCTACAAATAGTTTCCCTTCTACATTTTTTGCAACTCTTTTAATGTTTTTAAGTTTAGCAAAATCCTTTAAATTAAATTTTTCAATAACTTCGCACTTTATCATTAATTACTCCTCCTTCTAATATTGTTGATAAATGTTATTGCCTACTTTTTTTATACACTCTTTAATTCTTTTTTCTAATATTGGAATCATCTCTTTGTGTTTTAGCTGTCCTAATAATTGTAATTGGTGGCCTATATGACAATAAGCAGAAGCGTCCCAATAATAATTCCTTACTAGCGATACACTATTAGTCGTGTTAGTTCGATTCCATACGTAGCATACTTCTTTAAGATTTACAACTTTATCTAAATCTACGTTATCAGCTTGTCTATAGCTCCATACTCTATCTTCCATTAGCGTATCTTCGCAAAAGTAAACTATTTTGTCTTTTCTTATTACTCTTGCCCAAGCAGTACACCAAACTTTATTGTCGCTTAAAAAGAAGTCTTTGTAGTTATCGTATTCGTGAAATTTTGTCATAAACACGCCGTTTTTATCAATAAGCTCTAAGCCTATTAACATCATCTCACAATTACGCAATCTTTTGTTAATATTTTCTAAAACTTGATTGTGTTTCCACCAATCGTCGCTATCTAAGAAACAAATATAGTCCACATCTAATTCTTTTGCTCTTTCGATTCCTACATTTCTACTGCCACCATTATATCTTTTGCGTGTATTTTTAATCAGTTCTATTCTATCGTCTTTATATGATTGTATTGTCTTTACTGAATCATCTGTAGAGCAATCATCAACAATAATTAAGCTAAAGTTTTTGTATGTTTGATTTAAAATAGATTCTATACAATTTCTCAAAAATGTTTTGCCTTTATAATCTCCTCTATCGTTGTTACAATTTGGCACTATTATTGCAAACTTATAGTTGTCTATTTTTAATACATCATAATCTTTTTCTTCTATTGTCGCTTTCTTTATACTATCAATTTCATAGTTTGTTAAATTAATATCAACAAAGTCTATGTAATCCTTATGAATACATCTCATATCTATGTTTTTAAGTGTAGCTAATTTTTCTTCATCAAAAACATAAATATATTCTACATCTTTTTTCTTTTTAATTTTGTTATAAGAATCTTTATCAACGGCTATTCTCACATACATACACCCAACTAAAATATAACAAAATAAAACAGAGATTGTAAATACATCTCTATTTTACGAGCTTTACTTTTCTATATTTGCCTTTTGTAGGTATTGTTAAAGCTTGTTCAAAAGTCCAACCTCTTTTCAATCTATCATTAAGTGTTGTTTGCGATATACCATACTCTTCACACCATTCTTTTGATGTCTTTGTTTTGTTTTTAAATGTATAAAAAACATTATTAGTCTTATGATTAGATTGAAATTTAGGCGTTGACCATCTGCAATTTTCAGGGCAATAATTTTTATTATTATCAATTCTATCTAATGTTAATTCTTCACTATAGCCATTGTTTAATGCCCAATTATAAAAGTTTATAAATCCTTCCATATGTTGCCATTCATCACAAACTTTTATGCCTCTGCCACCATAGTTTTTGTATTGATTTGTACTTTTATAATAACATCTGCAATACATACTATGCCATATTCTATGTAATCTTGTTTTTGACAATCCGTGTTTTTGTGCTAGTTTATTTCCTTGCATATCAACTCTCTTGTTCATAATAAAAATACCTCCCGTAATAAAGTATTAGGGAGTGATTACGGCACTCCCTATATAAATTATATCATATTTTCCAAATATATTCGATTCTTTTGCTAGTGCAATCCCAGGTATCTATAATATAGCCATCAATACACGCTGTTATATGATTGTTAGTAGTTATTAGATATTTGCCAACAGGGTGATTCTCTGCAAATTCACCTATATATGTTTCAATATATGGGATTCTTTTGAATTTTTTATCTAAAAAACTTCTTACAAAAACGGCGCTGTCCATCATTTGACCTTGTTCCATTGCACTTTTGCACAATTCTTTATATGCTTCTTTCCAAGTTATATTCATTACTATCGAATATGCTCTAGGAAAGCAGTCATCAATAAAATTGTTATGACTATTAGCATTATAAAAATAATATCTCATTTTATTTCATACTTCTTTGCAATGTTTCTCTAAGCATTTGTCTTTGAGGCTCTGTGTCAGCTTCTTCATATAATACTTTTATAAAGTCTTCTAAAGCCTTAACCATATAGTGGTATGATTTGTCAGTTTCTTCGCCAGCGCCATATCTTGAACGTGATTCCATATATCTTCCGTATTCGCCACTCATTCTGTCAATAGCGTCGTCTCCTCTATATCTCATATCACGACCTCTAGCTCTATAGTCTTCGTTATAGCCTCTATAATTTCTATAATAATCACCATAAGTATCATAACCTGGGCCTCTTCCGTTATAATTCATATTTTTGTCCTCCTTTGCCATATGTTTAATTTTTGATAGTTTAAGCAAGTTATCAACATTAGCTGTTGTTAACCCTTGACCTAATAAAGTCTTAATTGATTCTTCCATTTTTTCTATAACTTTATCTTCCATTTAACTGCTCCTTTCTTTTAAGAGTTTTAATATTTCGTTGTTTTGCTCTATTATCTTTTCTAAATACTCTCTATCTTGCTTTTGTAACTCTTGCATTAAGTCTGCGTTATTATAATCTTGAAATAAAATTTGCAAACTTAGAGCTTGCAATAGCAAAGATATATTATTAACAGAGTTCATTAAAATCTAACTTTTTCGATTATTAAATTAGCATTCTTAATAGTTGGGGCAATCGTCTCAACAGCAGAAGTTACACCAGATACGGCAGGTATAGAGCCTATTGTTAAAATTACGTTTTCACGAGGGCATAATCTTATTACTTTTGTAAAAGATATTTCGTTATATTCATTTGCTGTAGCTACAACAGAATTAGCGCTAGCTCCTACCACAGGTGTGCCATTTTCTTTTAAACCTATTTCGATCTGACCTGTTTCAGCACTTGTTACATTAGCGTTGAAAGTTACTCTATATACGTTTGATTGATTACAATTATAATTGCCTAATATTGTATATTGAGCTGTGCCTTCGTTATGATTTAACCAACCTTGACAAGTAGCACTCCTAGTTTTTAGTTCATCATTTGAAAAAGTTATATCGCTAGTATTAGTAGCTAATATTAATGGAAGTTCTTGAACACTTTGAATCATTTTCTCATTCCTTTCTTTATAAATTAAAAAGATAGGCAAGACCTATCTTCTATTCCTCACATACGAGAATTAGCAAAGTCCTGTAATCAGGTTTGTCGTATTCGACTAATTGCATTAAATAAATTGACTTGTTACAAAATTACCACAGCCACAGCTATTGTTATTTGGGCAAGTGAATATTGGTTGATTTCCGTATACTGGGGTTGTACCTACTGGGCAATTCTTTAACTCGTTATAGATTCTATTAACAATTTGTTCATTTTGTGCTATTTGTGAAGCTTGGCCTCTAGCATATAGAACTTCTTGCCTTAATTGAGCTATTTCGTCATTCTTAGCGTCTATCTTATCTTGACATAATTGGTCTAGGATTTTCTGGGTATTAGCTGTTTGATTTGAAATTAAATCACGAATACCATTACTTAAAGCTTCTCTATCAGCGCAGTTTTCGGCTAAGATAGTTGAATTTAAGTTAGCAATTCCTAAACGATTTTCACAGCAACAATCATCTAATCTACTTCCTACGTTATTAAAACCTTGAAGAGTAGAAATTTGACTATTGAATGCTTGTTGCATATTAGCTATTTGACGAGCGTTAGCAGATGTTTCAGCGTTGGCAAAGCCGTTATTAACAGCTCCTACAATATCGCTTGTTGAATTACATAATTGATTTGAGATTCCATAGATTCCGTCTCTTACACCTTCAATTTGATTACTTAAATGAAGTGTATCGAATCCGTTATTAGTGTTAGTCATTATGTCTTTTTGACCATTTGATAGCCAAGCAAAGTCATTATTGTAGCCACCACCACCGAAGCCACCAAATCCTCCGTTATTAAATAACAAAGCTAGTAATACTATTGCCCATATACCATCTCCACCAAAGAAGCCATTTCCGTTATTGTTACCATAAACAGGGTAAGCATAAGGAAAACC
>Ga0326511_10004250_pt1 | contig 11473 bp, 18 predicted proteins | sample 0_2496_0518_D_FD_203701 | JGI IMG/M metagenome (GOLD analysis project Ga0326511, IMG submission 203701) | Bovine rumen microbial communities from UC Davis, California, United States - 0_2496_0518 | ecosystem: Host-associated > Mammals > Digestive system > Stomach > Rumen | place: USA...
ACGTGACAAGTGCAGAAAGGGCTTTCGTTGAGTACACACCAGCTGTTATTGAAGCCTTGAAGTCACGCGCAAGGGCTGAGGCAGCAAGGGAGCTGGCTAAAGAGAAGTACAAAGAAGCATTCCTGAAACGTGAGAAAGCACGACAGGAAGATGAGAAGGGCGTTTCTGTATGGGATAGGATGAGAGGAGGCCTTGCAATGACAAGCAGCGTGGGCGTTCCAATTCCTAACAATGGCAGAGACCAAAACACCATTGCCAACAGCCTGCATGATGAGCGCGTTAAGAGCCTGCATGATGAGGCAGACACGTTGGAAGAGGAAGTCAACACCTTCTATGACATTGCCAAACTCGAAGATGAAAAGAGCAAGGCAGAGTTGAAACGTCTGGGATTGCTCAAAGAGCAGGGAAAGACTCACAAGGAACAGTTGCAGGCTCAGAAAGCCAACCTGCAGGCACAGCTCGACGTTCTGAGCGAGTCAGAGGCAGCAGGGGCAACGGGTAACGCTTTACGAAAGCAGATAGAAGCCGTTGACAAACGTCTGGCTGCATATTCACTCACAGCAACGAACCGTAACAACCGCAAGGGCTTGACGGATGCAGCGAGAGCAGAACGTGAGGCTGTTAAGGCAGGTGAGGCAGCAGAGAAACGCGCTGGCATTCTCACAAGGCAGGCCGTTGAAGTTGAGAGAGTCGCAAAGGACACAGAACTGAGCACCAGGGCGGCAGAAATCGGAGCTATGGAAGAAAGCACCGAAAAGGCTTTACAGCAGATAGAACTTGACAAGGAAAGGAAACTGGAAGCCATCAGACGCGAGTATGAGGATCTAAAGTTAAAGCGCATTGAAGAGGCTAAGAAACTTTGGGATGCAGACCCCAAAAACAAGGGAGTGAACTTCTACGAGTCCGACAGTTACAAAACGGCTGCATCAGATAGCCAGTACACACAGGCACAGAGAGCCAACCGTGAAGCCAGGGAGAAAGAAGCCAACGTTATTGCTGAGAGGGCCATCAAGGAACGTCAGCGCATGGAGTTGCAATCATTGTACGACTACCTAAAGGCTTACGGAACCATTGAGCAGCAGAAATACGCCATTGCCAAAGAGTATAACGATAAGATATCCAAAGAGCAGAACGAGAACGCAAGAAAGCAGCTCGAAGCAGATAAGCAGTCGCAACTTGCACGGCTCGACGCTCGAACCCTTATTGACAACATCGACTGGAAGATGACGTTTGGCGGTGTAGGCAACGTTTTGGAGGGCATTGCAAAAGAGACCTTGAAGAAGGTTAACGACTACATGCAAACAGCTGATTTCAGAAGCCTTGACGCATCAAACAAGAACGCATACAGGGAACTTCGCAAGCAGCTAATTGATGCAGGTGGCGTTAAGGCAAGTAATCCGTTCAGCAAATCCGTTTGGGATGAGATTGCAACAGCAGCTGAGAAGTACAGGAAATCCGTTAAGGAGTTGAACAATGCGAACGAACGGGCTAAGGAGATACGCGAACGCCTTACGAAAGCAGAGGCAGCAGCGGCCAAAGACCCAAAGAACCAGACGAAGAAGCAGAACGTTACAGATCTAAAGGGGCAATTTGAGCAAATAAGCACAGTTATTAAAGAGGCTCAGGATAAGACTGCAGAGGCACAGGATGAGTTGAGAGAAAAGACTGAGAGCGTATCAAAGGGCTTTCAGAACTTCGACACGATCCTAAGTCAGATAACGTCTGGAACCTTGACAGGCTTTGTGCTGGCCATCGGCAACTTAGTTAAGAAGATAGCTGGCAATGAGGGAGAGCTTGCCACTAACATAGGAGGCTTGTTTGGAGAGGCTGGTAAAAACATTGGTGGCCTTATAGGAGCTATCCTTCAACTTATCGACATACTAGGAACGGAACCAACGAAGTTTGTTGATGAGCTTCTGGATAAGGTTGCATCAGTCATCGAGGCTGTTCTTTCACAACTACCTCAGATAATTGGCTCTGTGATTGGTGGTGTTGGCAACATAGTGGGTGGTGTAATCAAAGGTTTTGGTAATCTTATTAGCGGTGGTACAGCCTTTGGCAGTAACGTTGACGAGATGGAGGCTGAAATCGCAAGACTAACAGCAGCCAACGAACAACTGTCAAAGTCAATCGACAGCCTTTCAGAACGCATCAAGAACAGCGACAGCACGAACCATCAGAGCGAAGAAGCCTATAAGCGTGCATTGAATGCTGAGAAGGAGTGGGAGGAGAATCAACGTCAAGCAATCAGAGACCGTGCAGGCGAGTGGAGTAACAGCGGACATGGTTTCTTGGGATTGTACGGTAAGTCTTCATTCAGGCATTATTTGAATAATGGCTTTAGCGGATGGAACGAGTTCAATAACGTGTTGGCTCAGAACGGATATAAGACCCGTGTAAGAACAGCAGATGACATTTGGGACTTGACACCGGAACAGATGCAACTCTTACGCGACTATGCACCGAGGGCATGGGCTGAGCTGTTGAACACGGACGGAGAGAGCAACCCATCTGATTTGCTAAACGCCTATATTGAACGTGCAGGCAAAATCGATGAACTGACAAGCGCGTTAAACGAAAAACTGACTGGCTATACATGGGACAGCTTCAAAGGCTCTTATGTAGATACGTTGAAAGACCTTACAAGCACGACAGAGAACTTTGCAGACAACATCGAAGAGCTATTGACAAACGCCATTCTAAACAGTCTTGTTAACGAAGCCTACAAAGACCGCATTCAAAAGCTCTATAAGATGATTGCAGATGCAGCCTCAGACGAGAGCGAAGGAGGCAGTTCTTTCACGTCAGGCGAATTGCAGCGCATCCGTGACTATAACGAACAGCTGGCTAACGACCTTGTGGCAGCGCGTGACGCATTAGTTCAGAGTGGTGCGATCAGAGAAACAAACGGCAATTCTTCAAGTTCTGTAGGCAACAATATAAAATCTGTCAGCGAGCAGACAGCCGGCATATTGGCTTCATACATTAATGCCATCAGGGCCACAAGCGCATTGAATCAGCAGTCACTGACTCAGATAGCAACACACGTTCAGCAGCATATAACACCTATTGTACAGGCACAACTACAGCAGCTGCAGACATTGGTATGGAGTAACAATCTTATTGAAGCTAACACGAAAAGAAATGCTCAGTTAGTGGAACACATAGACGATATGTTGAGGCGTGTAATTAACGGTGCTGATAAAATACACATCAAATAACCTGTTTTTCCTTGTCCTTGTTAGCGTTAGAAGGGGCTGGCCTATAAACTGCCAGTTCCCTTCTTTCAAGGCTAACAAGTGACACATTTTGAGTTTCGAGAATAATTGATTACCTTTGCATCCAAATTGACATCAGCATGAAGAAGAGAGACGTATTTTCCAAAGTTGAGGAAGAAGCCAGGGAGAAACTAAAGAACCCTGACACGAAAGGAGCAGCCCAAACAGTTCTGGACTATATCAAGCGAGAACGCGAGCGGCTTAACAATTCTTAACCATAAAAACATAAATAAAACGTCCGTTTGTTTTGTGTTTTAGATTATTCTTTGTACCTTTGCACTCAGTAATACAAACACAAGATGACAATGAAGAAGTTTATATCTTACAGGCGAGTTTCGACAGCAAAGCAAGGTGCAAGCGGTTTAGGACTGGAAGCACAAAAGGACATTATCAATTACTTTGTTGAGCGTGAGCAAGGCGAAGTCATTGCAGACTATTGCGAAGTACACTCAGGCAAAGACCTTGACGATTGCACAGAGCTTCACAAGGCCATAAGAGCAGCGAAGAAGCAGAACGCAATCCTTGTTATTGCAAAGTCAGACCGTTTCCGTAACGTTGCACAGGCTTTGGAAGTCTTAGACGAAATGGGAGAGGGTAACGTCTTGTTTTGTGACCTACCTAATACTGATCGTTTCACGTTGACATTGTTCTTTGCCCTGGCAGAGCGTGAGCGTCTTATTACTTCCATCCGCACAAAGCAGGCTCTTAAGGCCAAGAAACAGCAGGGTTTCAAGTTAGGCAGACCCAACGCAGAGTTTACGATTGAGCAGGTTGCAAAGAGTGTTGAAATACGCAAGCGCAAGGCAGCAGAGAACGGCAACAATAAGAGAGCCTGGGCAACAGTGCAGCACATGATTGACAAACCCCTCAAAGAGATTGCAGACTATTTGAATGCTAACGGCTTCACAACGTCGCAAGGTGGCGAATGGAGAAGTAATCAGGTAAGCAGGCTTATAAAGGCATATAACGGCTAAACGGTCATTTCAAAGCCTTTCTTTGCAGACTGGTGGCAACGAATCGGAGGCCATCAGTCTGCATTTCGCATAAAAATACATTCACAGTACGAATGTGAAGCCAATAAACACCCCCTACACCCCCCCTGGGCACCCCCTTGTTTCGCTTTGGGTCACCTTCAAAAAATTTTTTTTCCTGTTTTTCAGACCCTTTTAACAATTCGCCCAAGCCTTGCCTTTACATATTCATTCGTCCAAATATACAAAATTGTGTTAAATTAACGCTATTTGTGCGTATTTGTTGTATATTTATGCAGAATATTACTTATCTTTGCACCTGATAATATAAGTTTTCAGGATGGAAGATAAGAAAGATTTCGTTTACGGCTATGAGGCAGCGGCTAAGATCCTGCAAGTATCGCCTAACACGGTGGCGAGCTATATGAGGCAGGGAAAGCTTGAAGGTTGTTACAATAGGCTTTCGCCTCGCAAGATAGCGTTTTCACGTGAGGCATTGGAACGTAAGGTATGGGGCAGCATTTGTTAGGATTATGGTGGCAGAGGGATTGCAATTGAAGTTTGGAAGTGCGCTTTTCACATTTAAGGATGATGACCAGATGAAATGTTTCCTTGAATCATGGTGCGTAATGCGTGCAGGGAAGATATTCCTGCATCACGGCTGCCAGTTCCATTTCTTCACTGAGCTTTCGGAGGCTTATAAGAAGAATCTGCCAAAGGACTTGAAAGTTCCTCAGTTCAGCCGCTATATGATAACGAAGGGTGGAGGCATAAAGGGGAAGAAGAATGAAGAATTATTCAACGATTTAAATAGTAGCATATGAGACAGTTAACAATAAACAACAGAAGGCTTACGCGAATTGTGAAGAGTATCCTTGGCTTGCACGTATATCATGCCAAGAACTATGAGAATGATTTGAAGTCAGGGAAAGCAAAAGAGGATTTCCAGCTTGAACTCCCCGGTATATCTTTTGAGAATAAGGGGCGTATTGAAGAGGTATTTGTCACCATTAACGACGAGTTCCTAGCTCTTGTTGGCTACGATGGGAACCTGGAGGGCTTTCTTGCTGACTATTTCGGTAGCGACTACAAGCCAATGGAAGGGGAACCGTTGCGTTTCCGCTTCATTGAGGGCTATCTTATAAACCCAACTAAAATTGATAAAGGATAACGATATGAAGTACACAGAAGAAGAGATTAAGTCCATGAATATGTCACGGCTACAGCAGCTGGCAAAGTCTGACCTGAGTCAGTACACCGAGCGAGAACAGCAACTTATCAAGCGGGAGGCGCACAAGAAGAAAGGGCTTTATAATACTGACCCTGCAAGGAACCTCAAATACTACTAATAATCAGGATATGGCAACAGAGAAGAGACTCAAGAAATCCTATTTGGATGAAGCCAAGCGAGACCAGATCTTGCAGGGCATAGAGATAGACCGCCAGGCACTTAATGACCACGTGGCGAAGTTGAAGGAAATGGGAATCGACGTTAACGACGTTGAGACCTTACGCAAAGTTTCCCCTTCATGGTGCAAGGGCTTTGTGAAGGATGCAGAAGCGGGCTATCTGCAGAACCTTTCCCCCTTTGTCGTTAAGACGGTGCAGAGCGACGTTCACGAAAAGTTTGCGGACTCCTATCAGAAAGCCGCGCCCTTGTGCCAAGCTATTGAGACCATCAGAAACCGCCACAAGTTCAATATCAAGATAGACAGCAAGGGCCATTTTTGGTTTGACGAGAAAGAGACAAAGCCGATGGCAGCAGAGGCCGCAACGATCCATTACTCAGATGATGAAATCGAGTTCTGTGATAAGGTGGCCGAGATCATAGATAAAATTAACGACTTCGAGAAGTGGGCCGAGCTCAAAGGCTTTGAGCCGTTCTTTACTATGCAGCGGAGCGTTATCTGGGACGGTGGGACTACTACCCACAATATCGTTTCATTGCTGACAGATAAAGAGCTTACCAATCTTGGAGGCGTGAACACCAAGAATCACCTAACCTTCAATGCCGATGTTTTCCGTGACCTTATGCGTAAGGGCTATATCAGTCAAAACAGGCAAATATGAGAAAAGCCAAGATCTGTAACCCGCGTTATCCGCACACCGTTAAAGTGGTGCGGATAACTTACTCAGGTCGCTGGAGCGACGAGGAACCAACGGGAACCGTCATTTACTCAGGTGAAGGAAGATGTTACTCCAACGGCAGTGTTGACGGCAGGCAGGTTGATATAAGCCATCGTCTTATTTCCATCCCGGTTAACGTCAACGGATGGGGAGAACTGCACCCGCTATCAGGTGACGCGGTGACTGTCACAATGGGAAAGATCACTGAGACAATGGAAGTGAAGGACTTCGAGCCGGACAACAACAGAACTGTGCTATACTGCGAACGTAACGGCAACATAGACGAATGAGCGGAAAGTTAGACAGAGTTTTCAAGCGGATGAAGAAACGTGCAGACGCTATCATCGAAGAGAGGCTGACAGAACAGCTTCCAAACTTGATAGCCCTTGCCCTTAAACATGCTGAGATACACAGCGTCACAGGTAACACGATGAATAGTTACGCGGTGGCATTGTTCCATGATAGGCAGTTTGTCGGCTTCTACAGTTCTTATCTGGCATTGGGGAAGGCACCGACGCGAGTAACCTTGCAGAAGGGAGAGCGTTACGACTTGCCCTATTACTGGGGCGGTGACGCTGCAACAGGCTACACCGCACCGACAGGCGACAGAAGCTATTGGGGCCAGGAAGAGGCAGAGGACTTTATCGGAACGCATTTTCCGTCAAAGAACGGCTGGGCTTACATATTAGTTGCAGCAGTAGACTATGCCAAGTATCTTGAAGCCAGAGGAACGGCAACAGTTCTCGGAGGATTACAAAACGAGCTTGAAGGCAGAGGGGCAAACGTCTCTGATATAAAATTTGGAAAGTAATAAATAAGAATTATCTGAATCAGACCAAAGTTATTATTCTACCAAGTGCCAACGTCCGTGAGGATATTTGGCACTTTTTACGTTCTACGGCTTACACAAAAGGCCGTCAGAGTCATTTTGCAGTGTCAGACGATAACTACAAAGGGACAAAGAAAAACGCGCTCATACGGCTTTTTCTGGCTTTTTACTTTAATTCCGTATGACTGAGACCGTGTTTCCCATCAGTGGCACACCCACAAAAAGAAAGCCGCCACGACCTTCACAGGCGGCAGCGGCAAAATCCGAGTTGAAATTAACTACAACCGTTCAAACTTTGTTTTTCAAAATCACTATTTTCCATAATGTTTAATTATTGATGTAACATTTTCATTTTATATCCTTCATGCATTACCGCAGTACGCCAATTGATAGGTGAGCCTTTACGCGAGAGCCAGTTCCTTCTTTCGTGATCGTCATAGAACTTTTCAGCGTTCAACCTGTCATATCCCTTGGCCTTGGCAAAGTCTTCAATTTCTTGCAGGGTAGGCTTTTGAAAATTACTATTTCCCATATTTCCAATTGTTTTTATAATTCGATTTTATCTATCAATCATTATTCTTAATTTCTGCAGAAATTCCCGAGTTCCCGCCACCTGAAAGATAGCGTCTTTCTTTTCGTCTTCATATCCGCAACTGTCAGCAAGTGCAATATACTGCAAGGTCTCTGCAAGCCCCTCAATCCAAATAGTTATTATGTGTTTATCCTCAAAGAGCCTGTCTAAATTTATGTGCTCTTTCCCTGAAGGTCTCTCTTCACATGGGCGAGGGGCTTCGTCTGAGGCTTTATTGGCAACTTCTTCAAGTTGCTGGATGAAAGACAGAGCGTTTCCGATTTCTCGTTTGTCCGTCTCTAACCCATCCTGCATCAGAGAGATAATCACAGACCGCAAATCGGTAAGACTTGACTTGAAACTTTCTTTGTCGTAATTGTCCGACAAATCGACTACAAATTTTCTTGTATCCATAATGTCTGTTATTCTGTTATTCAATTATACGTTCTACCACATGACAAGCAGGGTAAAGCCTTTCACCTGTTCTCTCGTCTCTTTCTTCCAAGGCTTTCTCTGCACGTTCCTTAGTCTTGAACACTCTGCAATAAACTTTTGTCTTTGGCAGGTCATCAACAATGAGATAGACTTTGTCGGCTCTTTTCAAGGTTATTTCCGCGGAGTCTAACAGCAGCTTTGCATGGCGATTAGACATGAAGTCATGCAGGCTGATCATAACAGACATCGGACTTATTGCCTTAAACGTGTGTAAACGACCAGTCTTGAAACAGTAGAAGAAATGCAGGATTTCACTCACCTTCAGTTCCTTAAACTCAACGGCAATGATCCTTGCAAGTTCTTCAATCTGTCCTTTGGTTAGGTTTGCATTCCCAAATTTTGCCAGGTTCACAATTTGGGAGTAAAGCCAAGTTTTTACTGCGTTCTTGCCATAGGTGAGGAAAACGTCATCAAGTGTAGGATAATCGTCTAAGACTGCTTTGCGAAAGTCTGACATCAGAACTTGTGCTTCTGGGCTTACCTTCATCAAAAAGGAATCCATGCCCCCAAACCTTTCCTTAATAGCCTTGACACGCTCTGAACTTTCAAGGTTCTTCAAATACTTTTTGTTCGTTTCCATAATCTTAATTTTTTTATTGGTTAAAAATATTTCTAGTAGATGTGTAACACCACCTCTTTGAGATCAAATTGGTCATAGGTAATGTAATGAGTCAGATCCAAGCCGTGACACAGCTCGATAAACTCAGGCCACAGGAAGAGATTTGCACCCTTCTCTGCATTATAGATGTCAATACTCGGACCACCGATGTCATTCTTCTTGTTAAACTTGAAGTTAAACTTGCTGTGATAGTCTGACTCTTTGTTACCTTTGTAGCCGCGGTGCTCTCTGAGAACACGGGCTAACATCTGTAATTTCTTTAAATTATCCATATCGTTCATTCTATTTGGTGAAACATGAACGATTTTTGCAGCTTTTTTGCCACAAAAATCATCAAGACTACATCAGTTCTCAAGTCTGAGAACTTCGTGATAGTACCGACGGATGAACCTTCTCACTCGCTCACTCTCGTTGAAGGCAATGAAGAGGTATGCGACGTAGATGACACCAAGGAAGTTAATCCACCATTTTCCGCTGACGTTGAACATCAGCAGACTGGGCAACAATACAGCGAAAACTGTCAGATGCAAAGCAATTCGTTTCATAAGCCTGTTGTTATATCTATTTCGTTAATAGTTACTCAATAAAGAATCTTTCACCTTTGGCGGTACAGAAGCCTTTAGCATAAACCCTAACCAGAGATTCGTCCTCGTTGGAATAGAGAATAGCGTCATCAGCCACTCTTACAAATGCGGTTGCCATCAGGTATGCGAGATATGTAACTTTGTACTTCATATTGGTTTGTATTTATTCAATTACTAATTTCTGAGTGCAAAGATATAAGAAATATCTAATATCACCAAACCAAAGTATAAGAAAAAACTAATATTTAACTGTTATTTTCAAATATAAGCAATATCTAAATACTTTTTAACTAAATATAAGTAATCAGTTATATTTTGCTATTATATTTTGCTGTTTAGGAAAATATTAGTACCTTTGCGCCATCTTTGATATATTAGAAAATACTTATATTGTATGGAATCAGTAAAGGACGTTATAAAGGCCAAAGGCTTCACTCTGGAGCAGGTCGCTTCACAGATGGAGAGCAAGAACGGTGGGAAAGGAATCACACAGTCAGCACTTACGCAAATGCTGAATGGCAACCCATCTATTTCTAGAGTCAAGGAAATAGCTAAGATCATTGGCGTTACCGTTTCCGAACTTGTTGGAGATGCTCCTGCAAGATACGGCGAAGTTTCGGCCACGGTCATTACTTGCCCTCACTGCCATAAAGATATTATTCTGAGTATTGACGAATGCAATTACCTGAAAGAGGATGATAGCACATCAAGTCTAAATATAGGTCCTAAAAGTTAAATATATCACTTTGGTTTCTTTGACAGTCATGGATTTAGCAGAGGCCACAATAGATGACATAAGAGAATTTCGCCCAGATTTGTATCAGGAAATCGTTGAAGATGTGCTGATGGGGTCATTTGCCGGAAGAACTGACGAAGTATTCACTATCATTGTTCCTGCAATCAATGAGATGCGAAGTGAAATTGCCGATGTCACAGAACAGTTAAAACACAGCCTTGAATCCATTGTCGAAAAGGAAGCAAGAGCGAGGTTTAAGAAACTCATGCAGGATATTGAGAAGGCAACAGTATATAGGCACACGTGGCGTGAGGAACAGAAAAGATCCATAATCGAAGAGCATTTATCTTCTTTGGAGAAAAACGACGAATCTGCAAAAAGAAAAGTGCGTAAAGTTTCTGTCAAGCCGGAAACACATGTAGAGACCACCAACAAAAAGAATATGAAACGGCCTATTGAAAAAGATACTCACATAGGGAACCGTGAAGAAATAAAAGTGGGTGATATTGTCCTCTATAATGGGAAACAGTATTCTATCGTTGATATTACAAGAAAATACGGAATCTGCAGACTCCTTGTCAAAGACTGTAATGGAAGGGCATTCACCTTGAAGGATTATGATGTTACTAAAAACTTGACACATGAATGATTTAGCGAAATATGCTTGGTGTTTCTTCCTTGCCGCATTGACATTTGGCATCTGGACGATACCAATATTTATTGTCCTGGTCATTGTCAATCTCTATCTTATTAAAAAACACCCCGATTGGTACAGATAGAAACTTGGGAGATTAACCCTCTGTTCAACGGCAAAAGCAAACAGCCGCGCCCACGCCATCACGACGGAGGCAAGGGTAACTCCCAAGTGGATGCAAAGGTAAGCAATCTTTTCTATACGGCCAAGCGAAATCCGATGTTAATTTGTGTTTCCGTTATAGGGTGGTTTTGAAACCAACATAAAAACACCATAAAATTTACAACACCATAAAATTTATAATCGTGTAACATGTTATAAATAAGGTGGTTAAGAAAATATAGGAAAGTTTATGAATAAACGGTAGCACGAATGGGCAATATCAAAATCATACGTGGTGTGTTTGACACCAAATTGGAACTGCAACATGCAGGGGTGAAGGCGGGATTTCCTTCGCCTGCTGAGGACTATATCCACGAGACGCTGGATTTCAACCGTGACTATATCCGGCATCCGGAAGCCTCGTTCTATGGTGACATCGAGGGTGACTCGATGAAGGATGCCGGTAT
>Ga0326511_10004252_pt1 | contig 11471 bp, 8 predicted proteins | sample 0_2496_0518_D_FD_203701 | JGI IMG/M metagenome (GOLD analysis project Ga0326511, IMG submission 203701) | Bovine rumen microbial communities from UC Davis, California, United States - 0_2496_0518 | ecosystem: Host-associated > Mammals > Digestive system > Stomach > Rumen | place: USA: California...
GGACCTATCTCCAGCACGGGTATGTCAGGGTAAGCATCCACCGTATCGGCTATGCGTCTCGCTATTCCCAGGTCAGTCAGAAAGTGCTGTCCCAGATTCTTTTTTGGACGAACCTTTTTCATCTTTTATCTTTAAGAAGACAACTCCCACAACTCTTTTCAACTTTATTTTGGTATTTCAGCAAACCTGCTGAAATGTTTTATCTACCAGTTCAGCAGGTTTGCTGAACTGACCCCTTTTAGTTGTTTTTTGTTGTCATAGTTGTCTTTATTAATATTGGTCTCTTTCTCTCTTCTTTTTCACGCTCAGCGCAGCTACGGCGTACAGTCCCAGGGCCGCTACGAGCATGGTCTGCACGGTGTGCACTATCAGCACGAAGAACAGCGCAGGGGCATCAGCCACACCATAGAGTATCAGCATCGTCTTCACTGCGAAGTGCCATGATCCTGCACCGTTAGGTGTGGGCACCAGCACCGCTATCGAACCCACTATGAAGGTGACCGCTGCACAGGTGAGCCCCAAGTGCGAGGTCTCCTCAAAACAGAAGAACGTCAGGTAGTAATGCAGGAAGTAAGCCCCCCATATACCTACGCTATAAAAAAGGAACAGGGGAACGTTATTCACATTCTTGAGTGACATGACACCGCTCCACACACCCTGCATGGTGGTCTTCACACGGTCATAGAACGCCAGTTTCTTTCTGAAGATATAGAGCGACATCATCGCCATCAGTCCGCATAGCAGGGTCACTATGTAGCCCGTCTGGCTGAACATACCCAGCAGCTCGCCAGCCCTTGTGCCTGTCTTGTCGAAGAAATTGATGAACACAGGCAACTGCGCCAGCAGCACCAGCACCGTCACCATGAGTATTATCAGCGAGTCCACTGCACGCTCTGTCACCACCGTGCCCAGCGCCTTGGCAAACGAGGTGTGTTCCCATCGCTTCAGCACTCCGCAACGGGTGAATTCACCTATTCTCGGCACCATCAGCGATGCAGCGTATGATATGAATATGGCATATATCGTGGTAGAGGTGCGAGGCTTCTCGCCTAATGGCTCCAGCGCCTGTTTCCATCGCCATCCTCTGAACATCTGTGCCAGAATGCCGAATGGAAACGACGCTATCATCCACCACCAGTTCATCTTATGCAGCAGCACATCCTCTATCGTCTTCCATTCGAATCCTCTGTACATCCAATACAATATAGCCCCACCCAGTATGAGCGGAGCACCTATATTCATTGTTTTACGAAGAGTGCGATTCACGTCTGCAAAGGTACTAAAACGAGCGCAAAAAACAAAATAAAATTCTATTTATTTTTTTTCTGCCAAGTGCAAATCCTTATCTGAAGTTACTATTAACTTTTCAGCCAAGCAAATGATTTCGTCCTTTTTTGTATTGGAAAAGTGTACAAAAAAGGAGTAAAACATGTTGGAAAAGTGTAAGAAAAAGACCAAAATTACATTGGAAAAGTGTAATTTCTTGTTATTTTCTTCTTGAATTTCAATGATTTGTTGTAACTTTGCCCACAAATAAATAACAAGTGATATGATTACACGAACAGCTGACGAGCAAATACGTGATTTCCTGCTTCATGATAAGCGTTCCCTGTTGGTGACGGGAGCAAGACAAGTAGGCAAGACTTTTTCTATACGAAAGGTCGGCAAGGAATGTTTTGAGAATTTTGTTGAGATAAACTTCTTGGAGCAGCCTGATGCCGTAGCACTATTTGCTGAGCAGAAGGGGGCAAAAGATTTGCTCCTGCGTCTGTCTGCATTTACTAAGAAAACGCTTGTACCTGGAAGGACGCTGATTTTCTTCGATGAGGTGCAAGAATGCAAGGATATTGTAACGGCTATAAAATTCCTTGTCGATGAGGGCAGTTACAAGTATGTGATGAGCGGTTCGTTACTGGGAGTAGAGTTAGACGACTTACGAAGCGTGCCTGTGGGATATATGGATGAACTTGAGATGCATCCCCTTGACCTGAAAGAGTTTTTTACGGCTATCGGCATAGGTAATGACACTATGGAGCATCTGCATAGTTGCTTTGAGCAAAGACAACCAGTAGATAACTTCATCCACGAGCGTATGATAGAGGCGGTTCGTCTCTACCTTATAGTGGGAGGCATGCCCTCAGTGGTACAGAAATACCTTGATACAAACAACCTCAAGAGTGTGTACGAGGAACAGCGTGGCATTATTCGTACATACAAGAGGGACATCACCAAGTATGATGCAAACCACAAGTTGCAGATAGAGGAGATATATGACCTTATCCCCTCAGAACTCAATGCTAAAAACAAACGCTTCATATTGAAAGAACTGAATGACAAAGCCCGCTTCAGCAGGTATGAAGACAGTTTTCTGTGGCTAAAAGATGCAGGAGTGGCAATTCCCACTTATAATGTGGAAGAGCCCCGAATACCCCTGCTCTTAAGCAAACAGCGTAATCTCTTCAAACTATTCCTCAACGATGTAGGCTTATTGGCTGCTATGTATGGAGGAAATATCCAGGTCAGTCTGCTCAGCAAGGAATCTAATATAAACTATGGCTCAATCTTTGAAAATCTTGTTGCCCAAGAACTTTACGCCCACGGTTTTGCCCAAGAGCAGCAACATTCCTTATATTATTTCAACAGTAAGAAGCAGGGCGAACTGGACTTTATTGTGGAATATGCCAATGCCGTATTACCCATAGAGGTAAAGTCGGGCAAGGACTATCAGCGTCACAATGCCCTGAGCAATATTATGATGAACGCAGAATACGGCGTGCCACAAGCCTTCGTCTTCTGTCAGGATAATTTGCATACAGAAGGGAGCATCACCTACTATCCCATATACATGATAACCTTTTTTAAGCAAGCAGAGGTAGAGGACAAAGTCTATTCCTTTGATGTGACAGGACTATAAAACCTGAAAACTTGATTGTCCCCTCTTGTCCCCTGTTGTTTTAGAGCCCAAGCCTCCAATTGCAGAAGCATTACTTCTGCATGCAGAGGCAGCCCTTCTTCAGATAGAAGCATTACCTCTGCAGCTAAAAGTAATGCTTTTAGCGCTAAAAGCATTACTTCTATCTCTAAAAGCATTGCTTTTACCTGTTTTTTATAAAAAAAACAAAAACAACCTCCTAAGGTCACTAAATGGGCGCTCAGCCCAGTGTTTATGCGCCTTCCCGATAGTGACCTCTTTTCGAGAGAGGTCACTTAAAGGTCACTAAAAGGTCACTTATAGGTCACTTGAGAGGTCACCTTAATTATTAATTAGAAATTAGGAATTAGAAATTAGGAATATTTTGAAAAAGATTTTGGACGAGATTTTTAAGGGATTTTTGAGGCGAAGCCGAAATGAAAAAGAGCCTTCTGAATATTTGTGGACACGATTTTGAAAAAAGATGTTAGACAGGATTTTAGGAAAATCTTCTCTGAAAATCTATGAAAAATCGGAAAGAAAATAAAGGGGACGATTATTCATTATTTCGCCTGTCGGCTCAGAAATCATAGGAAAATCTAAAAGAAAATCTGTTTGAAAATCTATATAATATAAACCTGTCTATGGGGCTTTAGTGAGGTTCAAGTGACCTCTAAGTGACCTGTCGGCAAACATAGGTCACTATCCTCAGCCCAGTATTCATGCGTCTTCCGAGCGATTTAGTGACCTTAGGAGGTTAAAAATAAAAATCTTTTTTTTCTACAAAAACCAATATCAAATATCAAAGACAACATGAAACAACAATAGACAATTATGTTTTGGTATTTTGGCAAACCTGCCAAAATGTTTTTTTACTCCAGTTTAGCAGGTTTGCTAAACTGACCTCTCTGAGTTGTTATATGTTGTCAAGGTTGTTTTTTTTAATCAAAGTCCCCTGCTATCCGTGTTTTTTAATAAAAAGTTCCCGTTAACGTTCCCGTTAATGTACTCGCGTTGCGAGTCCTGTTTTTCCGCTCGTAGAGCGGGGTTTTTCTTTTTGTAGGATTACAGCCCTGTAGGGGTGTTGGTATTATGTAGCGACCTATCTGGAAGTGTACTTACAGGTAGGGCTATGCATAATAGCAACAATACTCCCTGTGGAGTATCAATCCTACAAAAAGGGTTGTTCTAGGTTTTTGTTAAACTATCCGTGGTCTTTTTTCGCCTATTTTGTTAAAAAAAACTGCAAAATATTTTGCTATTACCTTATTTATTAGTACCTTTGCAGCGCAAAGGTGTGCGCACCTCTGTATTCCGATGCTCATCCCTGGGATGACATCATGAATAGGAACGCAGTCAGCCCGCAGGGTTGGGTGGGTTCAACACAAATACTGGAAAGGAGCCACGTCACGTGTGGCGAGGCTCAGAAAGGCGTTTTCTAACGTTACTGTCTGTGTAGTCAAACTTCGCAACTTTGATTTCTTCGCACAGTGGTAATGCAACGGAGAGCGTCTGCGTTAGAGGATTATATCCTTGTACGAGCTGCACACCCATCTTTTCGTGGGTGTGTAGTATCGGTGTAGGGCATATAGTCTCTTTAGCGTGGGCTGGCTTGCGTTGCTTATCCTTGCGAAGGGGCAATGCGAAGGCCTGACTACTAGGATAAGCGCGGAGGAAATACTCCCACGCTTTTTTTATTTCCACAAAATACATACTAATCACATCGCTGAACAGGGAGTTTCAGGGCAGAGCCAATGGCGCTGCTTCATTGCATGCTATGCATTAAACTAACGAGAAAACTTAACCAGAGTTGCGCATCGTTCATCTTGTATGGCGATTGAAGTTTCTCAGGTTCCCACAATGTCGGCTCTCCCTGCCCGTGAGAGTAGGGAGAGATTAGAAAACTCCCAGTCTCGTCCCTCAACGGACGGACTACTATATATACAAGGTTCGCGCGTAAGTACGAGAAAACATATAGCTCAAGCACGCCTCTGCGGTTGCTAAGTAAGGGCAAGCAATAAAAGAGCGAAAGCTATCTATCTGATATTCAATAGGTTCTAAGATTCGCAAAACTAACAAAACAGAAAATATTTAACAACTAATTATTTAACAACTAATTTAATTATCAACAAAATGAAAAAACTTTTATCTTTATTCGTGCTCTTGGTGGCGATAGTCACGGGAGCGCAGGCAAGTACAGTTAGTGATTTGGCAACGTTGTCAACTAATCGCAATGTGTACTTTGAAGACTTTATGTCTGCTGGTCTTACAGCGGGAACTCTTTATGACAGTAATTACCTGTTGAGTGTAAAAGCCAACACTTACAAAACTGATCAGGGTACAGACCCGACGATTAACAAGAAGTATTGCTGCCGTGTGAAAAGTGATACGCAAGATGTAATTGCATTCAAGGTAGGTGGTGCATGTACACTTGTATTGTATGCAAGTAGAATTACAGACCGCACACCTATTCTGAATACAGAGGTGTCTTCTACCGGAGACGGTGTAATTTCAGGAGCTGATATTACCGTTGGAGCGTCTGGAAAAAAATATGGAAAAGCAACTTACACAATTCCTGCTGCTGGCACATATTATATCATAGGTAGCGGTAGCGACTGTTACCTTGCAGGTCTTGAGTTTACTTTTGCTGGTGCGGCAAAAGATTACACAGTAACAGCAGCATCAAACAATAACAGTTATGGTACAGCGGCTGCATCTGCGTCTTCTTTGGACGAAGGTGAAACAGCTACCATAACAGCTACAGCTAAGGCGGGTTATGAGTTTACAAGCTGGGCTGTTGAGGGCACAGGTGCAACACTTTCTTCAACAACTACTAACCCTACAACCCTGACTATGGGTACAGCAAATGCAACGGTTACAGCTACATTCTCTGCAATTAACTACACCATAGCTCACAACGCTGCTACAGGTGGTACATACACTATCAGCGTAGCAGGAGGCGATGCAACTGACGCAAATACTAATGCGACTGTTGGGCAGACTATTACCCTTGCTGGCACTCCAACAAATCCAGCACATACTTACGTAGCATGGAATGTAACAGATGCCAATGATGCAGCAGTTACTGTTACAAACAATCAGTTCACAATGCCTGCTTCTAACGTAACAATAGCTCCTGTATTCTCAGAGCCATTGAACACAATATTCTCTATGACAAACATTACAGGTATAGTAAATAGCACTGAAGATGCAAGTAAAGGAACTGTTACGGCAACTATTTCTGATGGTTCTTCTGTAGAAGTGTTTAATAACAAAGGTAATGCTGATGGCTTGTTGTACAATAACAACGCTATAAACCTCAATGGCTCAGGTAGCAGCTATATTCATGTTACTTTCCCATCAGCACTTCAGGCAGGTGACGTTATTACAGCTACGTTCTTAGGTGGTGATGATGCTTGGAAATTAAGTAAGACGACAAGTGGTGCTGCAAACAAGTCTAATCCTTATACTCTAGCAGCAAACGATGCGTTGATTGGTGCAACAGATCTTTACATCTTCAAGAATGGATCTGCTCAGGTTACCGCACTTACAATTGAAGGTGAGGGTGAGATTTCTGATTTGGCAGTTACTTCTTCAACAACTCCTGTAGTTGCTATTGGTGCAGAGTCAACTATTGAATACACAACATCAAGCACTGGTGCTATCACATTTGCAAGTAGCGATGAAAGCGTGGCCACTGTATCAAGTGAAGGCGTTATCACAGCTGTAGAAGGTGGTACTGCTACAATCACAATCAATCAGGCTGCTGATGAGACATATCGTGCAGGTGTAGCAAAGGTAACTGTTACTGTTCCTGAAATAGCATTGGTTAAGATTAAGACTCTTGGCGGTACATCTACAAAGGTTACAGGAACAATTGACAACGTGGCAACTGCTGTTACTGCAGATGTTAACCTTTCTTCTAACAGAAAGATGGATAAGGAAAAATATGTAGGCTTCACTCTCAATGGTGAAAACTCACTCAAGGCTGGTGATATCGTAGAAGTGAACATAACTGCAGCTGGTCAGAATGGTACTTTCAAGTTCTATAATAACACAAGTGACGAACCTACATTGCTCTACGATACAGAAGTTGCTCCTGATGAAGCTAAGACATATCGATTCGTTATGCCAGCTGAAATGGAAGGTGTGAAGACTGTTTACCTCCGTCGTGGTGCTGAAAATAGTGGAATAAACGAGGGCTTTAACCCTGTTTTTGGCTATATCGCCATATATCGTCCAATAGACGAAATAACTCTGAACTCAAACGGCTATGCTACATACAGTTCTGCTAAAGACTTCGAGTTCCTTGGTGCTAAGGCTTATGGAATGGAGTTGACAACAACTTCTCTTACAGGTCACGAGGCAACAGGTAAGATTAAGGCTGGCGAAGGTATCCTTTTCAAGGGTGAAGCTGGAGCAAAGGTTTATATTACTGAGACAACAGGTGCTGAAGCTCTTACAAACAACAGTCTGATTGGCACAACAGATGCTGATAATGAGATAATATCTTCAAGCTATACACACAAGTATGCCCTTAGTGGTAAGACCTTTAAGACCTTCACAGGTTCTCTTCAGGCAAACAAGGCATTCTTCGGTACTAATGAAGAGCTCAGCAACAGCCTTGACCTCGTTTTCGATGGTGACCCAACTGCAGTAGAGGCTATCGCTGAGGCTAACGCAGCTAACGCTGAGGCTCCAATAAAGGTTATCAAGAACGGTAAGCTCTACATCGGCAACTACAACGTAGCAGGTGCTCGCATTAAGTAAGAAGGCTCACAGATTGTTAAACATTTTAATTCGAAAAGAAGAAATGAAAAAGATATATATTGAGCCTTCTGTTAAGGCTGTAGAAATAAAACTGGCACATCTGATGGTAATGTCAGATGAAACAACTGGCACAAAGCTTGATCCTACAGAGGAAACATCAACAATGGACAGCTTTGATGTAGAGTTCGAAGAGGAATAATACACCTCTTATATAAATAGGGATGCAAGGGCTCGATACCCTTGCATCTCACCAATGCCCCCACGAGCTGGGGGCTTTTTTTTATGTAATCAAGACCACGGATTAAGCGGATTCACGCGGATAGACTCGCAAAGCGAGGACGGGAACAAGGATTGAAAGACAACGTAAAACAACTTTATAGATGTCAGTTTAGCAAACCTGCTAAACTGGAGTATATAATCATTTCAGCGGGTTCGCTGAAATACCAAAATAATATTGTCCTTTCGTTGTCATGGTTGTCTTTTAATTATTATACCACGGATAGTTTAACAAAAACCATAAAAACTCCATTTCTGAGATAGAAACTCTATCGAGTTTTTAACGCTATCAGCAATAATCCTGCTTGTAAGCAAGCTTTCAGACAGAATTATCACTGATATCGTTACCCTTTCAGGGCTTTCTATCTCATCATGGAAAAACCCCACTCTTTGAGTGGAAAAACCAATACTCGCAGAGCGAGTACGAAGCGACGGATAGTTTAACAAAAACATAGAAGAACCCCTGATAATGGCATAAGTCTTTCAGGCTTTCGCAGCACTTCAAGTTATATGTTCTTTATGAGCTAAACTCCTAAGTCCATATACCTGGAAGTCCTGCACCTTCCTAACGTCAGGTTACGCCCTTATCAGGCAAAAACAATAAAAACCAATTCAAAGTACTAAGTGACAAGGTGACTAAGTACAAAGGACAAATAACGATAAATAGGCATAGATTAAAAAAGACAACTGGGACAACATTAAAAGATTAAAATGAGAAGAGAAATATTTGGAGGTTATAAAATTACTTTGTAACTTTGCAGGTGGAATAGAAATATTATCGAATTATGGCATTCAGAGCAATAAAAATAGACAATAGCACCAAAAGGGATCTATACGATAAGTTTAGTGACTATGCTTTGGACTTGTCTAAACTCATTTTTGGTGGTGTTATTCTTGCAGGTATAATGGGACTTAGCGTTAATACTACTGTGCTTTTCATAATAGGAGCAATTTCGGTGATATTGCTATCACTCATAGCATATGTATTTATTATTTTAAAACATAATAGTGGGAGGTGACAATTATGGGACTTATTTATTTCATATCATTTTTTACTATCATTGCTGCACTTGTCCTTATTTGGGCCATTATTCAATTGTGGAATAATCCACAACAGCAATTGAACTAATCTCGTCTCAGCTATATCTCTAAGATAGAAAACGGTCATGCGGATATTCAGCTCTCAACCTTGTACCGTATATTTACGGGCCTCGGTAGACGTATCTCGCTAACCATTCTATAAGTATATAACCATTATCACAATAAGAAAGACTGCAGCCATGCGGTCTTATAAACTTTTGGAGAATTAAAAAATACTTTGTAACTTTGCAGGTGGAATAGAATAAAGGAGAATATTATGACTGCTATACAGTTAAATGCGGAATTATATAAGGCAATGAGCGTAATAGCGTACGATGAGAATCTGATGACAAAGGTTCTTAAGTATGTTAAGAAACTTGCTGCTAAAAAAGAAGACCCGACCTTAATGACTAAAGAGGAGTTCTTAAAGAAGTTGAAAAAGGGAGAGGAAGAATATAGACAAGGAAAATGTTACAAGATGCTCCCTAATGAAGATTTGGATGATTTCCTTAATAGAGTTGGGTAAGTATGTATGACATCACATATACACAAGATGCGCTGACTGACCTTAAGCGTTTGCAAAAGAACGAACCTAAGGTTTACCAAAAAGCACGTCGCTTTATAGAGGAACTGAGAGAGCATCCTAAATCTGGTACAGGACACCCAGAACCATTGAAGGGTAAGCCTGAGGGGCGTTGGAGTCGTGAATTGACTAAGAAACATCGCTTGGTTTATCGTATTTTTGATGAGGAAGTATTGGTGTTGGTACTCTCATCTTATGGTCATTATGATGACAAATAAGTTCTTGCTATCATAGAAATACTTTTTGATATTCCATGGGCAAAAGTACAACTTTTATTTTAAATCTGCAAGAAAAACTTGCAAATTTAAAGTTGAATTTTAAATTTACAAAAAATCCCTTTTACCTTGTCCTTTGTACTTCGTCACCTTGTCACCTCGTTAACGTTCCCGTTAACGTCCTTTGTCCTTTGTACTTCGTCACCTTGTCACCTCGTTAACGTTCCCGTTCCCGTTCCCGTCCTTTGTCCTTAGTATGTCTGTTCCTTCCTGCCTGTGGCGATGAGGTATTTTGTGCGGGCGTGGTGATAGTCACAGAGGGCATCGCTGAGGTTGTCGTGGGCTGTCTGCTGCTGCTGGCGTGCATCGAGCAGTATGGTCATGTTGGTTACGCCGTTGATGTACTCCTCATGCTTGATGCGGAGGTTCTCGTCTGCCTTGGCGATGCTCTTGCGGGCTATTGCCACCTGCTGATAGGCGGCTGAGAGATTGTCGTAGGCATCGCGAATGTTGAGGTCGAGCATCTCGCGCTTGTCGCGTCGCTGGTCGAGTGCCATCTGCTCTGAGAGCTTGCTGCGACGCACGAGGTGGCGCTCGCTCCAGAATGTGCTTATGGGCATGACGATGGTGGCGAAGGCTACGCCCTTGGTGTTTGCCTTGGAAAGATAGCGGCTGATGCCGACGTTGCCTCCTAAGGCGAGGATGGGCAGATAGTTTGCCTTGGCAAGCTTGGTCTGCAGCTGGGTGCGCTCTACGTTGAGTTCGAGCAGGCGGTTCTCGTTGCTGTTATCCACGGCGCTCTCTACGTTGACCCACAGATTTTCTGGTGCCACAACAGGAGTGGAGAGCAGGGTGGTATCGACATCGAGGTCTTCGCCTGCACACCCCATAGCCTTTGCCATAGCGCGGCGGAGCAGGCGGATGCCGTTGTCGAGGCGCACGCGCTGGGCATTGAGCTGGTCGAGTGCCAGTTCGGCTGTGAGGGCGTCGTTGCTGTTCACTATGCCCTCGGTGGCGAGGTTGCGTGCATCCTTGAGTATGCTTGCCACCTCGGCATCGGCGGCAAGGAGGTTCTGCTGCTTGCCGTGGAGCTTGACGAGGGTGAAATAGAGCAGTTCTGCCTCAAGCACTATGATGTCGTCATTGGTGTCCTGAAGGAGTTTCATGCCCTCCACCTGCAGGTCGGCGAGCTTGTTGACGTTATGTATCCTGCCGCCGGTATAGAGGGGCTGGACGAGGCCTATGTCGGCTGATGAACCACGCTTGAGCACATTGATGCTGGTATCAAGTCCGAGGTCATATTCGCGGTTGATTTCTTCGATGGCTTGTGATACGTCTGGTGAGAAGAGGTCCTTGCGCAGCAGGTAGTCGTTAGCCTCAAAGTGGAATGCCCTTGCGCTGACGGTGGGGTAGTATTTGGTGCGTGCGTACTTCTGGAACTCTTCTGCCATCTGCACGTTGTTGCGTGCATTGGCAGCCTTGATGTTCTCCTTGCGCATGGTGCTGACGCACTCGCTGAGGGAGACGATTCGTGGTGAACTGCCAGCCATGGGCTGGGCGTTCAGCGAATTGACAATTGAAAATTGACAATTGAAAATTATTATCGCTATTGCGATGATTTTTTTTGTCATATTGT
>Ga0326511_10004253_pt1 | contig 11470 bp, 8 predicted proteins | sample 0_2496_0518_D_FD_203701 | JGI IMG/M metagenome (GOLD analysis project Ga0326511, IMG submission 203701) | Bovine rumen microbial communities from UC Davis, California, United States - 0_2496_0518 | ecosystem: Host-associated > Mammals > Digestive system > Stomach > Rumen | place: USA: California...
GTAAGTGTCCTGAGAGCTTCACTTATGAGGGCAAGACCTATACCCCACAGACTTTCGCCGCCAGCCTTGGTCTTGACTGGAACGACTATGTAAGTATCACCAGCTATACCCATCGTCCTTTCTATACTGCCTTTGCCGTTGAGGTACAGGACAACTGGCGCAACCCATTGTCTTATAACGTACCCATGGACGAGATGATGAAGATCATTGACAATGCCATCATGAACGGTTATACCGTAGCATGGGGAGGCGACGTGAGCGAGCCTGGATTCACGCGCCAGGGACTGGCCTATGCCATTGACGACAAGAAGACACAAAGCCTTCAGGGCAGCGACATGGCCAAATGGCTAAAGATGACCCCTGCCAAGAAACGCGACGTCATCGACTCTCTCGGCTGCACCGTTCCTGAGATTGTCCCCACACAAGAGATGCGCCAGCAGCGCTATGACAACTGGGAACTCACCGACGACCATGGCATGCTGATCTACGGCATCGCCAAAGACCAGAATGGCAAGGAGTACTACATGGTAAAGAACTCTTGGGGCGAGAGTGGTGACTATAAAGGTATCTGGTACATGACCAAGACCTTCATCGCTGCCAACACGATGGACTATACCATCAATAAGAACGCTATCCCCAAGGATATCCGCAAGAAGCTCGGACTTTAAGTCTTATATACAAATGAGTTAGCCTGCCGGCTAACTCATTTGTGCTCTTTTCATTATAAACCTAAAACAAACTCTTCGAAATGACGACATTATGGAAAAACGACAGCGAGCTGTTTTCAATTGCCCGTACTGAGTTGTTTACAGCACTTGTGGGTGACGTGCTCGACAAGATGGGGTACCTGCACCAATTTCTTCCTCCACATATCAAGCCGTTACGTAACGACATGGTAGTCATCGGTCGTGCCATGCCTGTTTTGGAGTCCGACGTGTTTGCTGAACGCCGATTTGAGGACAGCCAAAGTGCAATGGCCGATAACCCCATCGTTGATGTGATGCGTAAGCCGTTCGGAATCATGTTCGAGGCACTTGACCAGCTTCAGCCTGGCGAAGTTTACATCTGCAGTGGTTCGTCACCACGCTATGCTTTATGGGGCGGACTGATGTCCACCCGAGCTATTGCCATTGGTGCAGCCGGGGCTGTGGTCGACGGTTTCAGTCGTGACACCAACGAGATACTTCGCCTCGGATTCCCCACCTTCTCACAAGGGACCTATGCACAAGACCAAGGACCTCGCGGTAAAGTCATTGACTACCGTGTGCCCATCGAATTCGGAGGCATTGCAGTACGACCTGGCGACATTGTATTTGGCGACCTTGACGGTGTCATAATCGTCCCCAAAGAGGCTGAAGAAGACGCCTTTGCAGGAGCCATAGAGAAAGCCCGAGGTGAGAAGCAGGTCAAACAGGCTCTGGAACAAGGTATGTCCACCGTAGATGCCTTTGCGAAATACGGAATTATGTGATGTGGAAACAACGAGATGTCGAATCATTGACACTTAGAAATATCGAAAGAACAATAGAATAAAGAAACATGAATGCATTCAGAATAGACGGCCAGCGTGCCGTGGTGACCGGCGGCGGATCCGGTCTGGGTTTTGGCATTGCCAAAGTATTTGTTGAAGCTGGTGCTGAGGTTATCATCATCGGCCGTAATGAGACGAAATTGCAAGAAGCCTGCAAACAGTTAGGCACCAAGTGCAGCTACCGTGCCTTTGACGTGACGAAACTGGACAAGATACCTGCCTTAGTAAAGGATATTGGTGCAGTGGACATCCTTGTCAACTGTGCCGGCGTACACCTGAAGAAATGGGCTCTTGATGTTACTGACGAAGAATTTCTCAGCGTTCTGAACGTCCACGTAATGAGTGTGTTCGCCCTGAGTCGCGAGTTTGCCCATCTGATGGTGGAACAAGGCCATGGCAGCATCGTGCTCATCAGTTCCATGACAGCCATCATGGGCATGGAGCAGGTGGTGGCTTACACCACTGCCAAGTCGGCCATCCTAGGTCTACAGCGCAGCCTCGTAGCAGAACTGTCTCAGAAAGGTGTGCGTATCAACACCATAGCGCCGGGATGGATTGACACGCCGATGTTCCATAAGGCCACCGACAACGACCCACAGCGTAAGGCAAACATCCTTCGCCGAATCCCCATGAAGACATTCGGCAACCCCGAGGACATTGGCTATGCTGCACTCTACCTTTCTTCACCCGCTGGAGCATATGTAAATGGCGTCTTTCTCCCTGTCGATGCAGGAGCATCAGAAGCATTCTAAACTCATCGGTCTATCGCAAACTCAAAACATCGAATATTCGTGGCATCAGAAATGAGAATGAAGAAAACGAATGTGCGCTGGACTGTAGTGGCACTGATATTCTTTGCAACGACAGTCAACTACATCGATCGCCAAGTCATCGGTCTGCTGAAGCCCTACATCCAGAATGACTTGGGATGGTCAGAGGCAGACTATGGCTATATTGTGACGTCCTTTCAGGTGGCCTATGGCATTGGCATGCTGGTATGCGGGCGCATGCTCGACTGGCTAGGAAGCAAAATAGGCTACTCGATAGCCATCATCGTATGGAGCATCGGTGCAGTGTTGCACGCCTTCTCACGCACCGTAACAGGCTTCTGTGCTTCCCGTGCCGTCTTAGGACTGGGTGAGGCTGGCAACTTTCCCGCTGCCGTCAAGGTTGTTGCCGAGTGGTTCCCAAAACGCGACAGAGCCTTTGCCACTGGAATCTTTAACTCTGGCACCACGGTTGGTGCCATCATTGCCCCCATCATCGTAACAGCCATCACGCTGCAGTGGGGCTGGCGCATGGCATTCATCGTCACCGGACTGCTGGGATTCGTCTGGGTCGTCATTTGGTGGCTGATGTACAGATCCCCCGAATTGCACCCCAAGGTAAATGCCGAAGAACTAAGCTACATCCACTCTGAAGAACATTCTGAGGAGAAATCCGCTATCACTTGGCGACAGCTGTTCAGTCAACGCCAGACATACGCCATTCTCTTTTCACGTTTCGTCACCGACTGGGTGTGGTGGTTCTTCCTGTTCTGGACACCCGACTTCTTGAACAAGACGCATGGTGTCGACCTGCAGAGTACAGTGCTGCCGCTCATCATCATCTACACCATGGCAGACATCGGAGGCATCTGCGGTGGGCATGTGTCATCACAGTTCATCCGCATGGGACGCTCTGCCGACTTTGCACGCAAGACCACCATCCTTATCTTTGCCCTTCTGGTATTACCACTGAATGCTGTGCCCCATATCCATAACTTGTGGGTTGTGGTGCCCATCATCGGACTTGCCACCAGCGCCCATCAGGCATGGGCCTCGAACATCTTTACCATCGTCTCCGATGTCTACCCTAAGCAGGTGGTGGGCTCCATGATTGGCATCAGCAGCGTAGGCGGAGCCGTAGGCGGTGCGCTGGCATCAACTTTTGTAGGACTCATCCTCCAATGGACGGGCAGCTACGAAGTCATCTTCATGATTGCCAGCATGATGTACCTGACGGCCTGGCTCACGCTGAAGCTCTTTGTTCCGATTCGTCAGATTCAGCTTTAAATAAAAACTTCAAAATATCGAAATATCGAAACTTCGAAACATCGAAAAAATTAAAGAAACATGATTATCCAAAAGATTGAAACCTGGTGGGTACGTCGCGACAAGTGCCTGTTCGACGACAAGCGAAAAGGCAAGAGCGCAATGGACTGGGACGTGTTGGTGCTGAAGCTGAGCACCGACAATGGCATAGAAGGCATTGCGACAGCCCTGGCTGCACGCTCAGGCAATGTCACAGAGGCATACATCCACGACAACATCGCACCGGTAGTGCTGGGGCGTTCGCCCTATGACCATGAGAAGATTTGGCATGAGTTGTGGAACATCGACCGTCACCTGACGTTCTTCCCTGTCTATCTGCCCGGTCCCATCGATGTAGCCTTGTGGGACATTTGTGCCAAGGCAGCAGGTCTGCCCCTCTACAAATACCTCGGCGCTTACAGAGAGCAGTTGCCAGTCTACGCCAGCGGACTCTTCCACACCTCTGAGCAAGAATATATCGACGAGGCACTCTACTACCAAGAGCGTGGCATCAAGTGCTATAAGGTTCATCCCCCAGGTCCTGTCGAGACCGACATGCGTATCCACGAGAACCTGCGCAAGGCTGTTGGCGACGACTTTGGACTGATGAGCGACCCAGTAGCAGAGTACACCATCGACGAGGCCATCCGTGTAGGCAGACAACTGGAACGTCTGAACTACATCTGGCTGGAGGAGCCCTTCCGCGACTTCGAATTGTACAAGTATTCCCAACTGTGTGATGCCCTCGACATCCCCATTGCCGCCACAGAGACCACCCGTGGCTGCCATTGGGGTGTGGCACAGGTCATCAATCAGCGGGCAGCCGATATCGTGCGTGCCGACGTGTCGTGGAAGTGTGGCATTACAGGGACAATGAAGATAGCACACCTTGCTGAGGCCTTCGGCATGAACTGTGAGATACACACCACGACGATGAACTTCATGGACATCGTCAACCTACACGTATCGTGTGCCATCCGCAACTGCAAGTGGTTCGAGTACTTCGTGCCTGAAGAGGATTTCCAGTTCCCCATGAAAGGTCTCCTGCCCATCGACGGCGAGGGCAACATCACCGTCCCCAACGCACCCGGCATAGGAGTTGAACTCGACTGGGAACTCATCGAGCGCAACTGCGTGTCATACAAAGTCATGACCCTATAAACAGCAAACAAAAGGATGAAAGGCTATTTACGAAAGGACGGCAGGAAGGGTATTCGCAACATCGTTGTGGTGAGCTATCTTGTAGAGTGCGCCCACCACGTGGCAGCGCGCATTGCACAGCACTATCAGCAGGAAGATGTCCACCTGATAGGCTTCAGTGGCTGTGCCCCTAACGATTATGCTGAGCGCATGATGCAACAGCTATGCACCCATCCTAACGTGGGTGCGGTATTGCTGGTATCGCTGGGCTGTGAGAATTTCCAGCGCCAGCGTCTGTTACAAGATATCAAGCAGAGCGGACGCAAGGGTCAACTCATCGTTATCCAGGAGGAAGGCGGCACACGGGCTTCGATTGAGAAAGGCATTGCCATCGTCGGCACGATGCTGCATAAGATAGCCGACACACCACAGGTAGAGGTTACGTGGGGCGACCTCATGGTAGGTACTGTCTGCGGAGGCTCCGACGGCTATAGCGGCATTACTGCCAACCCCAGCGTTGGAGCCACTTTCGACTGGCTGGTTGACCATGGTGCCACGTGCATCTTCGAAGAACCAGGCGAACTCATTGGCTGCGAGACGCTGTTACGCGACAGGGCTGTCACTCCTGAATTGGGACAACGGCTCTATAACTGCATTGTAAAGGCCGACAAATACTATAAGCAGATGGGGCATGACAGTTTCTCTGCGGGCAATGCCACTGGCGGTCTGACCACCATCGAGGAGAAATCGTTAGGCTCCTACTGTAAAAGCGGTTCCCGACAGATTCAGGGACTCACCTACCCCGGCATACGCCCCGACACTCCCGGTCTATGGATGATGGATGTGGTGCCCGACGGTGAGGCACGCTGGGGATTCCCCAACATCAACGACAACGCCGAAATCATGGAGATGGCTGCCTGTGGCTGTCAGATGGTACTCTACACCACCGGCCGTGGTTCTGTAGCAGGCTCTGCCATCGCACCCGTCATCAAGGTCTGCTCAAACCCTGACACCTACGCCCGCATGACAGACGATATGGACATCAACGCAGGAGCCATCGTCACCCAAGGGCTTAGCTTCCAGCAAGTCTCCGAAGAGCTATTGAACTGCATCCAGCAGACGGCATCCGGCATCGCCACCAAGTCTGAAACTCTTGGACATCGTGAATATAGTTTAGGCTACAAATCGTTCCACTGCATCAAAATGTGTTAAAATTTCAGCCTTATAGACCATTATATTGTTTTTTATTCGTAACTTTGGGGCGTATTGTATGCTGATGACTACCAATACCCCCTTGAAGCGACAGAAATAAAAAACAAAATATAAATGCAATTTAAATGGAATTACGAACCACCTACATCCGAAAGACTACAAGCGGCTAAGGAACTGGCCGAGAAGATAGGCATGAGCCCTATCCTCGCTGGCCTGCTCATTCAGCGCGGCATCAAGACCGAGAGTGCAGCAAAACGGTTCTTCCGTCCTATGCTCAACGAACTGATTGACCCGTTTCTGATGAACGACATGGACGTTGCCGTAGACCGCCTGAATGACGCCATGGGCCGCAAGGAGCGCATCATGGTCTATGGCGACTACGATGTAGATGGTTGTACGGCAGTAGCTTTGGTGTACAAGTTTCTGCAGCAGTTCTATTCCAATATGGAATACTATATCCCCGACCGCTACGAGGAAGGATATGGTGTGAGCATAAAGGGAATTGACTATGCTGCTGAAGCGGGTGTAAAACTCATCATCGTGCTCGATTGTGGAATCAAGGCAATCGACGAGATAGCCTATGCCAAGGAACGTGGCATCGACTTTATCATATGCGACCATCACGTCCCCGACGACGTGATGCCACCGGCAGTGGCCATTCTCAATCCTAAGCGTCAGGACTCGTCCTACCCCTACCACCATCTTTCCGGTTGTGGCGTGGGCTTCAAGTTCATGCAGGCCTTTGCCAAGAACAACGGTATTCCCTTCTCGCGTCTCATACCGCTGCTCGACTTCTGTGCTCTCAGCATAGCTGCCGACCTGGTGCCTATCGACGGCGAGAACCGGACACTGGCCTTCCACGGACTGAAGCAGCTTAACCAGTCGCCATCCACAGGCTTGAAGGCCATCATCGAGATTTGCGGTCTGACGGGCCGCGAACTGACCATGAGCGACATCATGTTCAAGATAGGTCCGCGCATCAATGCTTCAGGGCGTATGCAGAACGGCACGGAGACCGTGACGCTACTGGTAGAGAAGGACCTGAAGAAGGCCTTGATGGAAGCCACCCGCATCAATGAGTATAACGACCAGCGGCGCGACGTGGACAAGCAGATGACCGAGGAGGCCAACGAGATTGTGGAACGCCTGGAGAGTCAGCAGCACATGCAGAGCATCGTGCTCTACGACGAAGGATGGAAGAAGGGTGTGGTGGGCATCGTAGCCTCTCGCCTGACGGAGCTGTACTTCCGCCCTACTGTGGTACTGACCATCATCAATGGCATAGCGTCAGGCTCGGCCCGCTCTGTGGCCGGATTCGACATCTATGAGGCCATAAAGTCGTGCCGCGACCTGCTGGAGAACTTTGGCGGCCACACCTACGCCGTCGGACTGACGCTGAAGCAGGAGAACATACCCGAGTTCCGCCGGCGCTTTCAGGAGTACGTGGCTGCCCACATCATGCCCGAGCAGACGCAACAGACGCTGGACATCGACATGGAGCTCGACTTCCATCACATCAGCAAACGACTGCTGAACGAGCTGAAGAAGCTAGCCCCTCACGGACCTGGCAACGAGAAGCCGCTGTTCCTCACGCGCAACGTCTACGACTACGGCACGTCGAAGGTGGTGGGCCGACACCAGGAGCACATCAAGCTGGAGCTGGTAGACTCCAAGTCGGCCGTGGTGATGAACGGCATAGCTTTCGGACAGAGTGCTGCTGCACGCTACATCAAGAGCAAGTGCAGCTTCGACATAGTATACACCATCGAAGAGAATGCCTATAAACGAGGTGAGGTGCAGCTGCAGATAGAGGACATCCGACCCAGCGAGGATGAGTGACTACCGGCAGATACTCAAGCAGTACTGGGGCTACGATAGTTTCCGTAGCATCCAGCATGACATCATCGAGTCCATAGGCAGCGGTCACGACACACTGGGCCTCATGCCTACGGGCGGGGGCAAGAGTGTCACCTTTCAGGTACCTGCCTTGGCCAAGGAGGGAGTGTGCATCGTCATCACACCCCTCATAGCACTGATGAAAGACCAGGTACACCATCTGCGCCAGCTGGGCATACAGGCTGAAGCCATATACTCCGGCCTGCAGCACGACACCATTCTACGCATCCTTGAGAACAGCATCCTGGGCAACACCAAGCTGCTCTACATCTCGCCTGAGCGACTGGCTTCGCAGCTGTTCCAGAAGAAACTGTCGCACATGCGGGTGTCGTTCATCACCGTCGACGAGGCCCACTGCATCTCACAATGGGGCTACGACTTCCGCCCCAGCTATCTGGAGATAGCTACCATACGCCATCTGCTGCCCAATGTTCCCGTGCTGGCACTGACAGCCACTGCCACTCCCAGGGTAATCACCGACATCTGCGAAAAGCTAACTCTCAACTCTCATTGCGAAGCCACACTCTCGAAGAGAGGGCTCTCATTGCGAAGCCATACTCTCCAAGAAAGAACTCTAAACTCCTTCCGCGTCTTCAAGATGAGTTTCGAGCGCAAGAACCTGGCCTATATGGTCAGGAATGCGCTGAACAAAGACTTCGAGCTGATACATACGCTCGACGGACAGCCAGGCTCGGCCATCGTCTATGTGCGCAGCCGGCGGCATGCCCGCGAGATAGCCCAGCACCTGACCGACGCCGGACTCAGCGCCACCTTCTACCATGCCGGTCTGGAGTCTGCCGAGAAAGACCAGCGCCAGCGCGACTGGCAACACGACCGCGTACGCATCATGGTGGCCACCAATGCCTTTGGCATGGGCATCGACAAGTCTGACGTCCGCACCGTCATACACTACGACTGTCCTGACTCGCTGGAAGCCTACTTTCAGGAGGCCGGACGTGCCGGACGCGACGGACAACCCGCAAAGGCAATCCTGCTCTATAACAACAGCGACCACGCTAAGCTGATGAAGCGCATCGACGACACCTACCCGCCACGCGACTACATCAGGGACGTCTACGAACACCTGGCTTATTACTACCAGATAGCCACCGGCGACGGCTATGGGGTGAGCCACGAGTTCAACATCGACGAGTTCTGCCACCGCTTCCACCACTACCCCATACGCGTTCACTCCGCCCTGCTCATTCTGCAGCGGGCAGGCTACATTGACTACGATGCCGAGGCCGACAACCAGGCCCGACTGCGCTTTCTGGTAGGACGTGAAGACCTCTACCGGCTGGACCGTGTCACCCCCGACGAGGACCGTGTCATCATTGCCCTGCTGCGCAACTACGGCGGGCTGTTTGCCGACTATGGTTACATTGACGAGAGCTTTGTGGCCCAGCAGGCCGGCCTCACCCAGCCTCAGACCTACGACGTGCTGAAGGCCTTGTCACAGCGACGGCTCATCAGCTTTATACCTCGCAAGCAGGTGCCTTACATACGCTACTTGCAGCGCCGCGAAGACAAGGAGCATATACAGCTGCCACGCCAGATATACGAAGACCGGCTGAAGCAGTATCGCCAACGCATTGAGGCCGTGCTTCGCTACGCCCAGTCCGACGACAAGTGCCGTTCAAGACAGCTGCTGGAATACTTTGGCGAGACCGGCGCCAAGGACTGTCACCAATGCGACATCTGTCTGGCCGACGAGGGGCGGCTGGTCACTAAGGAGGGCCAGAAGGAGGCACGCCAGAAGATTCTCGACCTGCTTGCCGACCACCAGCAACACCATATAACAGAGCTCCTCCGTCTTCATATTCCGACGGAAGAGCTCGATGCCGCCCTCAGGTATTTGGTACAGGAGGAATATGTCCTCCACGACGGCGGAATTATTGAGAAAGGCTGACAGCCTCCTGCAGGTCGTCATGTATGATGCCGTTCGTAGCCACCACACTGTCGCCCTCCAGGAAATAGTCTTCCCCACCGTAGTCAGTCACCCGGCCACCAGCCTCCTTCACTATCAGCGCCCCGGCCATGAAGTCCCACTGCCCGATGTAGCGTTCTGCATATCCGTCCAGTCGGCCGGCAGCCACATAGCACAGGGCGATGGCTGCCGAACCTATCATACGAATGCTGCCCACGTTGCCATAGAAACGGTCTATAAGCTGCTTAATGACAGGCTTATAGGCATCGCTATTATAGGGCAGTTGCAGACATAGCAGGGCGTCGTTAATACTGCTCGTACCCACATGCAGCGGCCGCCCGTCCACATAGGCTCCACCGTCCTGCCAGGCATAGAAGCACTCGTCGCTCACTATCTCGTAGACCACGCCCAGCAGCTGTTCCCTACCCCTAATCAAGGCTATCGACACGGCGTATGGCGCAAAGCCGTGTATGAAGTTCGTGGTGCCGTCCAGTGGGTCCACCACCCATACGTACTGCTCGTCGGTACGACCGGCCGAGCCTTCCTCGGTAATGAAACCCGCCTCGGGCAACAACTCGCGCAGGGCCTTGACAATGCGCGCCTCAGAGCCCTTGTCTACGTACGACACGTAGTCGTGGGCGTGCTTGCGCTCCACCTGCTCCGGAGAGAAGCCCTGGCGTTCCTTCCTAATATAAGAACCCGCCTCGCGGGCAACATCACACACGAGGCGGGTTAACTCTTCAAGATTCTGCATGAAAATCTATCAACTGTCAACTAATCCTCCTGATACTCGGGACGCAGTTTGCGAACGGTTTCGCCGGCACGCCACATCTCCTGGTTGCGCATGGCCTCCAGCTCCTTCTCCAGACCCTGACGGTAGTCGGGCTTCGAGTTGGCATCGATGGTAATCTGGGCCTCGTTGCCGGTCTTCACCGAGTAGTAGAGCCACTCCATGACGGGCTTGATAGCGTCGTGGAAACGCGGAGCCCAGTCCAATGCACCACGCTGTGCGGTGGTCGAGCAGTTGGCATACATCCAGTCCATACCCTTGGCACCAAACAACGGGCCAAGGCTCTGGGTCAGCTCCTCTACGGTCTCGTTGAATGCCTCAGAGGGAGTATGGCCATTCTCGCGCAGCACCTCATACTGTGCCAGCAGCAGACCCTGAATGGCGCCCATCAGACTTCCGCGCTCACCCGTCAGGTCTGACGTTGCCTCACGCTGGAAGGTAGTCTCAAACAGATAGCCGGCACCGATACCGATACCGAAGGCCAGCGTCTTCTCCTTTGCCTTGCCCGTGGCGTCCTGATAGACGGCGTACGAGCAGTTCAGACCACGACCCTCGCAGAACATGGTGCGCAGGCTGGTGCCGCTGCCCTTAGGTGCTACCATGATGACATCGACATCCTTCGGGGGTACTACACCCGTGCGGTCGCTCCAGTTGATGGCAAATCCGTGACTATAGTACAGTGTCTTGCCAGGCTTCAGATACTGCTTGATAGTGGGCCACTGCTGCATCTGACCTGCGTCCGAGAGCAGCATACACAGGATGGTACCCTTCTCGGCAGCCTCCTCTATCGAGAACAGCGTCTTGCCGGGCACCCACCCGTCAGCAACGGCCTTGTCGTACGTCTTGCCCTGACGCTGACCTACGATGACGTTGAAGCCATTGTCCCTCAGGTTGCAAGCCTG
>Ga0326511_10004254_pt1 | contig 11467 bp, 8 predicted proteins | sample 0_2496_0518_D_FD_203701 | JGI IMG/M metagenome (GOLD analysis project Ga0326511, IMG submission 203701) | Bovine rumen microbial communities from UC Davis, California, United States - 0_2496_0518 | ecosystem: Host-associated > Mammals > Digestive system > Stomach > Rumen | place: USA: California...
CCATGAAGACCATGAGCATATTCATAATCATATCATTTTTAATAATACCAATCTTTACACTGGACGGACTTTTGAAACGGAAGAAGACCAAGGCGGCAAAAATGCCCGTGTCTGGAAACGGCTCATGAATGTGAGTGATGATATTTGTAGGGAATTAGGACTGTCAGTAATAAAACATCCTGAAAGAAGTAAGGGTAAAAGTCATTATGAGTGGGATATGCACCGACAGGGAATTTCATGGAAAACAAAGCTAAAATGGGAAATAGATGAATGTGTCAAGGAAAGCCATAATTTTGAAGAATTTCTGCAAGTTTGCAAAGCTCATCATATTGAAGCTGTCTATAATCCAGAACATAAAATTGACCTGAAATTTCGCATGGAGGGACAGCAAAAATTCAGCCGAGCGAAAATTTTAGGCTGGTACTATGAAACAGAACAAATCAAGAAAAGAATTGACCTCTACCACAGCGAATTTGTCTACCATCCACGCACACGAATCATTGATACAAGTCAGCACAAATTTATTGACAGTGTCGGTCTGAATCGCTGGGCAGATATTCAGAATATGAAAGAGGCATCAAGAGTTATCAATATTCTGACGAAGTATCAAGCTGAAACAGAGGGTCAGCTCGAAATGGCAGCCATGTCTGAATACGCAAGACGGGGAAAACTTGTACAGGAATTAAACGCCCTAAGCAAAGAAATTGACATCATCAACGACCATATTCATCTTCGGAAAACTTGTGAAAGATTGAAACCATTCCATGAAGAATGGCAGTCCAAAGGAAAATTTTCAAAGAAAAGCTATTACAAGAAATATGAAACGGAAATTTCCCAATATATCGAGTCAAAAGCCACTCTGAAAGCTACCTATCCTGATAGCAAAGTTCCTTCTTTAGAGGAAATGAGAGAAAAAAAGAAAATTCTCTTGCGAGAGTGTTCTGAAAAAAATAATGAATATAACGAAATTAAAGCCACACTGAAAGAAGTGGAGTTTGCCCGAACAACTCTGGAGCAGTATCTTTCTCAGCAACATGACATGGAACAACAGAAGAAACGTAATCATGGAAATTTAGAATAAATTGTACAATATTTTTATTTAAAAGATTTAAAATTTATTTAATCGTACGAAATTCAATGCTAAATATTGACTTTTTGGAAAATATGTATTATACTTTTGGTAAGATACAAATTGAAAGAAGGTTTTATCAGAGGGGTAATCAATTTTATTAGGAGGTAATGACAATGGAGAAAGGAAATGATACGTCGTTTGCTGATAGGTTGGCAAATTTATTGAAAGAACAGGGGATTTCTCAGAAAGAACTTGCAGCAAGAGTAGGAGTGACAGAAGCATCTATGTCACGTTATATGCATTCAGATAGAATTCCAAAGAGTGAAATTATTGCTAATATTGCTACTGCTTTACATACAACATCTGATTATCTTCTTGGAACGGAATCAGATGGAGATATTTCAAAAGATTTTCCTATGATTAAGCGATTGATTGCAAGAAATTCATCTAATCTTACATCTGAACAAAAAAAGGAACTTATAAATGCATTGTTATCTGAAGACTGAAATTAATGGATTATTGGAGGTCAAATGTACTTAACGAATCAGCAATATGAAATAATTAAGAAAAAAGTAGTGGAGCTATTTCAATTTTTAAATATCCACCGTATTCCAATAGATTGCTTTGAAGTATGCCGAAAAATGGGGATACAGCTTGTTCCATATTCTTCTCTTCCTGAAAAAAAGTTACAGGCTATTAAGAAATTTAGTCAAGACGGAGTTAGTTTACTCTGGGAGGAAAATGGAAAGTCTGGTTGGAAAATTTTCTATAATGATACTATGCCATCACAACGCATTAGATTTACAATTATGCATGAAATCGGGCATATCGTATTAGACCATACTGAACATAGCGAACTTGCCGAGAGTGAAGCAAATTTTTTTGCAAGATATGCTCTTGCACCGCCACCATTAGTGGGGCAGTTGGAGATTGAGGATTATGTAGAATTATCAACTACTTTTGATTTAAGTCTACAGTGTGCGTTCTATGCTATGAAAGCCTATCTAAAGTGGCTCAAATATGGTTCTGCTGATTTGTTGGATTATGAAGTCAATTTGCTATCTTTATTCCAATTCAAAGGGGGATGTGTATGATTGTATTGATATGGCAAAGAAAACGCACCGACAAACTGTTGGTAGCAGTAAGCCGATGCGTTGGTGTTTATGTAAAATACACAAACTGTAGCAAGTTTATTATAGCATGAAACACCTTTCTTTGTCAATTCGCATTATATACAAAAGTTGATATTTATTAATCGTAATGAAAGGTGTAGTTTATGAAAAATTTAATAGATGACGGTTTCAGAGCGGATTTGGTAGAAACAGCATTCTTTGATGGAAAAATGGAAATTCCTGTCATTGATAAGCCTGATAAAATCATTATTCCTGATGGACTCGTTCCGTTTTCAGACCGTAAGCGTGATAAAAAGCATAAGTGCTTCGTGTGCTTTTATGAACATGATATTCGTTTTTCCGATTGTCTAACGGCTACTGACAAGTATGTTGAAGATTTACTTCAATATCCTGGTGTTATTTCTCCTGATTGTTCACTTTACATTGATATGCCATTTTGTTTACAAATTGCAAATGTGTATATGAATCGTGCTGTTGGTCATTACTTTCAGAGCAAGGGAATGTATGTTATCCCTAATGTCCGTTGGGGAGATGAACGTACCTATACAACCATCGAACTTCCTGAAAAAATTGCGTTTCTTGGTGTACCCAAGCATAGTATTCTGTCCGTGGGTACATACGGATGTGTGAAAACTAAAGAAGCTAAATTTTATTTCCGTGAGGGATTGACAGAAATGCTTGATGAACTTGAACCTAAAGTGGTGCTTGTATATGGAGCAATGCCTCGACAGATATTTGAGGGACTTGAAAACCGCACTCGTTTTGTGAACTACCCTGACTGGATTTCTTATAAGAAAGCTGGTGGAAAGTAATGGGGACAACCAAAAGCGGAAGATATCTCAATACTAAAGGTTCTGGAAGAAGTGTAAGTGACTTTGCAATTGTTCACTCTAATGAAGGAGATTTTGTAAAAAAACAGATTCGTATTGGCGGAAAACCAGCAATTCAGCTTAGGCTTGGGAATGGAGGACATGGTCAGAAGGGTATGGAATTGCTTGACAAGTACAGTGTTGAGTATCACATTGTAAAAACTTATCCAAATGGTGTAAGAGTTGGATATGTTCCAGACCATAAGAAACGTGACAAAAAAACTGGAATAGGTCAATCATGGTTTCCAAAGCATTGGACTACTAAAGATATAAGACGTGCTGGAGAACATGTTGCAGGTTTAAGAAAAAACCGTCGTATTCCAGATGGTGTAAAAGTGTTTGGTGTATATAAAGGAGTTCGAGTTGGCATTATTAGAACTAATGGAAAAATTGCAACAATATTTCCCGATAGTGACCAAAGTTCCGTTATAAAAAGGAGGAAAAAATGATAACAGAAGAAATTCGCTCAGCAATTCAGAAAAGAGCTGTTACAGATGATGAGTGGGATTATGGGGTAGAGCAGTGTTGGAAAGAAGAAATAGAAATCCTTTCTCGCAATATTGATAATACTATTGCCTTCCTTGAAACAGAGTGTACAGCCGACGAATTTTCGTGGCTTAGTGAAATTTTTGATGATGTAGCTGAAAAAACACAAAGTCGTGCGTTTGTTGACTGTTTGTATAGAGTGGCAAAAAAATTTCCAGAAGAATGTAAAAAATACTATATTGACAGAGTTCTTCAGTATGCAGAAGGCGTGCTTAGCGAAGATTAACATTTTCTTAATCCCCTCCGTCCGTAAAGGCAGAGGGGATTTCTAACACATTTTGAACACGGTGTGTTATAACACATAACACAAACATTTTATCGAAAATTCAAGGACTGATACATCTTCATCAATTCCGCTACGCATTCGCTTTCGGTGATGTTTTTGGGGAATCCATAAGCACTCATCACAGCAAAATCATTCTGCTGATGTGCTTTGCGGAGGTCTGAGGGCATCGTCAGTTCATCGTAGAGGTCAGCAAGGGAACAATTTGGATGATTTGCACGAGCATCAAGAATGGATTGTGCCGTGTGTGCTATCTGCTGTTTTTGCTTGTCTGACAGTTCAGGAAACGGAAAGTTATTGTATACAACGCTGCCGGAGTATCTGTATCGCATTTCCAATCTTCCGGCTACAACACGCATCCAAGCATTATGCACATTGGACATCAGTATTCCGAAAAGATAAAGTTCCGCATCACAGATGATAGCACAGGCATCAGAAGCAATATATTCTGGTGTCATAAAGCCAATAGGGATATATCGTCTGTTTTCAGAGGAATGACGAGGAATAATCAGATAATTTGCATCTGTTTGAGGAGTAGAAAAGAACAGATATGGCTTTTCAGCAAATTTTCTTGTAGGTGCTGCTGTACTGTTAGCTCGCATTTCTTTAATAGCGGCTAATCTTCGCTGAATTTCCTTGTTATAGCGATATACCGAGGGGGACACATCTTTCAGCCACAGACAATATCTGACCTCATTATTGTTCAAAAAATCCTTTGCTCCGACATATCTTCGGATACAACAAGCAATACTGCTATCTTTCTGAATTAACTCCTCTCTTTCGGTTTCTGATAAGATAAAATTACCTCCATCAGTAGGCTGATTTCCCTTTGTCATTTTTGGAACAGCACAAATTGGCTTGCTTCGGCTTGTAATGAAAACATTGGGAGCATCAACCAGATAAGCATTGATATTCTCAGCAGCAATAAAACGGTCATTGTCAAAAATTCTTCGTACTGGAGGAATTTCCCCTAAACTGAAACCGATAATCACACAATGTACATGAGCTTTCAAGTTTGCCTCGCTGTCCCAACGGAATGTTTTATGAGCAAAATCAATATGAATAGGAAATCTTTCAAACAAAGTCCCCCACAGAGGAGCGACTTGTTCTCCCTGTGTAATGCTGTTTGTTGATACTAATGCAGCCTTGATATTAGTTTCCTGCATCAGGTCACAGGCTTTGAAATACCACGCTCCTACATAGTCAATGCTATTGGAAAGTTTGATATTTCCAAATATTTCGACTGCCTGTTGTTTTTGTTCCTTATTCATCATGGAAGCACCTACAAACGGCGGATTTCCCATGATATAGGATAATTTATCCTTTGAAACAACAGACCCCCAGTTAATACTAAGAGAATTTCCCTCAATAATATTGGCATAAGATTTCAGAGGAAGAAAATCAAGATGAACATTCATGATTTCTTCCGTTTCTTTCATCATCTTGCTTTCTGCAATCCAAAGGGCAGTTTTCGCAACCGTTACCGCAAAATCATTGATTTCAATGCCGTAAAACTGACCAATTGACACCTGAATCAGACCATCAATTTGAAACATAGTCTGACCGCCAGATTCCGCAAAGAGAGCCTTATTCTCCAGTTTGCGAAGCTCAATATAAGTCTGTGTCAAGAAGTTACCAGAACCACAGGCAGGGTCAAGAAATGTTAGAGAAGCCAATTTCTTACGATACTCCTGCAATTTTTTCTTTCTGAGGTCTTCTGTTTTCAAGGCAATAATTTTGTCTAATTCTTCTTGCAAGTCTGATAAGAATAATGGGTCAATCACTTTATGAATATTTTCTATTGATGTATAGTGCATACCGCCTGAACGTCTGGTATTTGGATTGAGGGTACTCTCAAAAATCGCTCCAAAAATAGTCGGAGAAATATCCTGCCAGTCGAAAGCACAGGCTTCATTCAAGATAATATCCGCAATTTCCTGCGTAAATCTTGGAATTTCAATATTATCATCAGCAAATAATCCACCATTGACATAGGGAAAAGCATTCAGACTTTCATCATCATACTTATCTCGATGTTCTTCGTCAGAATCGAACACTCTGAACAGGTCTTTCAACTCTCTATGCCACTTGCTAACCGGAACGTCACGAAGATAGTGCTTGAATTGGTTATGCTTAAAAATGCCAGATTTATCGGCATAAAAGCAGAATACAAACCGCACACAAAGCATATTCAGACTTTTCAGGCTATCCGGTGAATCTGGATTCTGATACTGTGAAAGTAATGCTTTATAGAGCTTTTCTGTGATTTTTCCGGCATCCACAGACAACTGCATCTCTTTTTCAAAGTCTGTATTTGCAGTATCCACCAAAAATTGAAGCTGATAATACTTTTTCGGCAAATCTTTCAAAAAAATTTGCTCTGGTTCGCTGTTCGGCTTGTTCATATCATAGATGAGAAATTCACCGAAATTGCAAGTAATAATCCAACGAGGTCTGTCATCATACGGAAGTTCCGCAGAATAGCGTTTTGCCTGCTGAAAAGGAGAAAGCATAGAACCGTCGGACTGCTTGATAGCTTTCCGCAAATCCTTTCCAAGGCTTTTCTGTTCAATCATTACATGAGTTGACGGAATATAGCCATCAATGAAACTGGTGTTATCCAACTTGACTTTATCTTCAAAGCTGATAAACTGTTCAGGATGTTCTATCCCATAGACATCACGGAGGAGCGAAAGCCAAAATGCCTGACTTTCACCTTTTTCATAACCCTTATCTTTCCAGTAAGTTGCAAATTCTTTTGCTGCTTTCTTCTGTTGTGCATCAGTCATAATCAACACTCCCATAACATCAATCGTTCGCATTTCTGCACAAATACAAGTGTAAAATTTTGTGCAAAACAGAGAAATTTATTTTTATACAGTTGCCTCAATCAATTCTTTATCCTTATAAGTAACATGTTTTACGCCGATTTCTTTTTCCTGATTGAAATTAAATGTGAGAAGATAGCCTTTTTTCAAATGCTGATAGTCCAGATAATCAGATAACTGCTGTTCACCATCTTGATTATATTGCTCTCCATGCCAAATTTTCAACTCAACAATGTGCTGTTCTCTGGCATAGGTGACAACAACATCCATTCTGCGGTCATTTCTGGTTTGAGGCTCAATATAATAGAACCCTGTTCCGTTAATGATGGGGCGAAGATACAGCAGAAACAGTCGTCTGCCGACCTCCTCTTTGAACTTTTCTTTTTCATTGCCATAGACCGCATCAAAATGAATGACAAATTTTTCAAGAATTTTCTCCATATCTAATCTTCCGTCAGGTTTGATGAACTGTGACTTATCTCCAGCAGAAAAGGCTGAAAGTTCACTTCCGCTTGTCAATTCAACGGAAATCAGCCAATTATAGATTCTTGTTTCAAAAATCCGGTTGAATATGACAAGTTTTCCGTCCCGATTCGCAACAAATCCATACATAGCAGCCGTATCAATGGCATCATTATCAGCATTATAAGGAATATCCTTACCGATAAAAAGAATTTGCAAGACCAGACTTTTCAGCGTTTCACTCTCTTTGAGCTTATTCATCAGACTTTCAAACAAAGGCGTTTTCTCCGTCAAAAGTATTCTTCCAGCCTGTAAGAATGATTCTTTTGTCCATACTGCTCCAAATTTCTCATCCATCAGCTTGCAGAACGAGGACACCAGAACTGGATAACCAGAAGTATCATCATAGATTAACTGGGCAATTTCCTGAATATTCATGCCCGTATGATGTTCTGTTTCGTATTCTGTCAGCATTTCTGCGATTTCTTCTGCTGAGAAACTCATATCCACATCAAATGGTGTGGCAATATTCCACGGACTGTTGTGCTTATGCTCTGCATCAGGTCTGATTTTCTGTTTCAGATTGCGAATATCATGCACTCCAGCCAAAATGACGGACTGAAAAGTAGGAAAATTATCCCTTTCCAGATAATAATAGCGAAGTTGTGCCAGAAAATCAAGAAAAACTTGATTATTAGATGCTTGGTCTACTTCATCAATCATCAGAACTATTTGTTTCGGAGCATCTGAACACAAATCACTTAACATCGAAAACAGCTTGACAAGACGGAAACGCTCACCAAATTTTTCAATTTTTCTATCAATTTCTTTTATCTGGTCTTTTAATTCCATGTAATATTCCGTTCGCTTCAATGCTTTTTTTATAGCATCAGCTAAAGCAATTGAAAATTCATACTGATTTTCAAACTCTGCTTCACTCATATTTCCCTGAAAATCAAGCCGAATCACAATATAATCTGTGCTTAAATAACGTTCTAATGCCTTTAAAGTAGTCGTTTTACCATACTGTCTGCCCCGATTGATAGTGAAATACTGTCCCCTGTCCACAAATTCTTTGATTTTGACAAGTCGACTTTGAAGATTCACCATATAATGTTTCTCGGGACTGCATGAACCAACAATATTGAAAAACTTAGCCATAATCTCACCCCTATACAAAAAAATATATGTGTTACGTGTTATAACACAGCGTGTTCAGAATGTATTACATCATTTTTTCATTTCTTTTTCGTATTCTTCAAAGCTCATTTCATTATCTTGTGCTTTCTGTCGTACTTGTAAGGCATACGCTGCCCATTGCTGAAATTCCTCTTTAGTTATTCTTTTCTTCATATACCGAGCATAATGCCGTTTGTATGCCCGAAGATACAAAAATAAAATAGGGTCATCCTTAACCTTATCGGCATATTTTTTCGCTACTCCAAAATCACGACAAGTTCTTCCATTTGTCCCCTCAACAGTTCTTGTACAGCAATTGGCATAAGTAGTACGTTCCAACAAGAAAAACTTACCACAGTAATCACATCTTCTGGGAAGATAATGATTCTGTAAGCCCTTAAATAATTCAATATACAGAAATGTTCCAATAGTAGTAAAGCAATAATGCTCTGCCAAAACAGTATGCTCTTTTATTTTCAAAGGCTTATAAGAAAGTTCCATTGTTCCAGAAGGCTGTAATTTTTCGTATTCTTTTGTTTCTAAAGTCTTTTTTTTATCAAAATTCAGCATTAAGTCTGCTATTTCCTCATTAAATAAAAATCTATTTTTACTATGAATCTGTTCCAATAACGGAATATAGACTTTTATCACCCGAAGTACATCCTCCATGAAAGTGAAATATTCGATTGCCAATTGCTCCAATTCTTCATTAAGTTTCAATCCATCATTAATCATACTTGCACAATCAAAATTTTCAATATAAGAATTTACTCTAAATTGCTCATAATATTCACGTTCTATTCCATCATCTCGATATTCTCTTACAAACATCCACTTATGACTATTCAGCAATTCATAAAGAGGGTTCTGTTCCCTATGTCTGGAAAAATATGGAGGTAGTGAATAAATCAAATCATCGATTATATTATAAAAAATAATTGCTCGCTTAAATTCTTTACCAAAAACAAAACTTTCACTCTTGGTTTCAGGATAACGCAAAAATTCACAATATCGCTTACATTCATGATACCACTGTAAAAGGTCAATCTCATCTTCTTCAAGTTCCAAAGCCAACAGATATTGCAACAATATTTCACCAAGTTTATATTCTCGCCCATCTTCCATATAAACTCTATCTTTATAAAAATAAGCATTTACTTCAATCATAATTTTTCAGCTCCTTTATTATTAATAAAAAATTTACAAATTGTTCACTAAAAATTTTAAAAAATATAATGATGATAAAAATAGAAACATAGCCAAAAACTATTGACATTTCATTTGAAATGTGGTAGAATAATTTTAGGATTTTATTCCCAAAGCAAGAAATAGTGAGTAAATGCTAAAAGAGTGCGAATGCTCCAACATTCACACTCCCTGACAGCGATAAACTTTGGATTCCTCTGCCATTGTTTATACTCCAATTATAGCACATAACCGTTCATTTGTCAATATGTATATGAAAAAATGACTAAACAAGGGATAACTATGTGATTTTGGAGAGCCTGTCAGAGCATGAAGTTGTGGCAGACTCTTTTTTCATTTGCCAATAATCACATAGGAGGTTTACACTATAATGGAAAATTACAATCTTGACACGCTGAAAGTCTACCTTCCGCAGTACCTTGCTACGATTACACAGCACCGTAAAGGCAAGCAGTATAACTGCCCATTCTGCGGAAGTGGGACAGGCAAGAATGGAACACCAGCTCTTAGCACCTATGAGGACGATACCAAATGGAAATGCCAGTCGTGCGGAGCAGGAGGGGACATTATCAATCTGTTCTACATGATGAACCGTCTGGAGGATACCCCCGAAAATTTCAAATATGCGGTCAAAACGCTGTCAGAAATGTTTCATACTGGCTCTATTCCGTCAGAACCGTCACAATCTTACCGTCCCACAGGGAAAGTTGGCTCACGCACACACGTTTACTACAATGCAGACGGTAGTATTTTCGGAAAAAAAGTCATTACAACACTGACAAACGGCAAAAAATCCCCTTGCTGGTATCTGTACGACCATGAGAAAAAGACCTATATTACAGGATTGCACGAACAGAAAGCACCTCTTTACAACGCAAATGTTCTCCACAACATGGACGAGGGAACTGTTTTCATCACCGAAGGCGAGAAAGATGCTGATACGCTGTCACGATTAGATGATATTCCAGCTACTACCATTCCAAATGGTGCAGGATTCTCACAATGGATTGACCTCTATAATGACGGTTTACAGGGAAAAGACCTTATTATCCTGACTGATAACGACGATGTAGGAAGAAGTTACGGCATCAAAATAGCTCAACATACTTTGAATATTGCTAAATCCGTGAAAATTATCCCTGCTACTGCAATCTGGAGCAAATGCCCTCCAAAAGGCGATATTTCAGATATAGTACAAGCTATTGGAGAAGATAAGGCTACCCAATTATTAGCAGATGCCATTCACAACACACCATTCTGTACCCCTGAATCACTCCCACCAATCAAGGAAAATAACACAGCATCTATGCCAACTCAACAAGAAATTGAATATCCTGTTATCAGATTGTCCGAAGTAAAATTTGAAAAGCAGGAATTTTTATGGAATCCGTATCTTCCTATTGGAGAAATCACTGTCATGTATGCTGCTGGAGGAACGGGAAAATCCTATGCCACAATCGGAATCGCTGCTGACATTACAACAGGACGTTCACTTCCCAGATACGGAATTGAGCAAGTGATGGTAAATCCGGAAAAAGTTCTGTTCATTTCGGCAGAAGATAATGAAAGTATCATCTTAAGCCGAATGAGAGAAGCAGGAGGAAATCCTGATAATTGTTTCGTTTTGAAAACTCCTAAAACAAGAAAAGACCTTAAAACTGACAGTTTTCTTTTACCACAGAATAAAGATGATACTATAAGAATTCAGGCTTTTGCCAAACTTTTAGAAAAGGTTCATCCAAAATTAGTTGTAATTGACCCGTGGAGCGTCTACATAGGCGATGACAAGAACATGAACAAGGCGAATGACGTTCGAGGAGTAACCAATGTTCTGACTGTCCTTGCCAAAGAATATAACTGTGCCATTCTGATTGTCGCTCATGTCAACA
>Ga0326511_10004255_pt1 | contig 11466 bp, 27 predicted proteins | sample 0_2496_0518_D_FD_203701 | JGI IMG/M metagenome (GOLD analysis project Ga0326511, IMG submission 203701) | Bovine rumen microbial communities from UC Davis, California, United States - 0_2496_0518 | ecosystem: Host-associated > Mammals > Digestive system > Stomach > Rumen | place: USA...
GCGTTAGTTGGAATGGAAATTAATGAAAGTACAACAATTACTTTTTATGTTCGTGATTAATGGGTTAAGTAGGTGTACTCGTTATCCGAAAAAAATAATTATTTTCTCTGGGGATTGGGGTGGCATATCACATTTTACAAATCAAAATAATTTTTATCCCAAAACCCCACCCCCCGGTAGCTTCAAGTCGGAAAATTTTTAATGTACATTCCGGACTTTGCACATTTATTTTGCGAACCGCTCCAAGCGTGTACCCGTAGTATTTTAATATATATTTAATTGATTGTTTGAATTGAATAGTTATATATAAAAGGATAAAGAAAAGTTTGATTGATCAAATGTTATTATAACAAAAGACATCAAACTTTTCTTTTTGTTTTTGTTTTAAATTTTTGTTTAATTGTTTGTTTATTTATATCATAAGAAAATTTTACAATAATTATTTAAAGCAACATTGCAAATGCCTGGCGCGCGAGCCAGCGTGGCGCGCCACAATTCCATATTTAGTTAGGCTGCGACAATTGTTGTTTGAGTTGTTTAACCTGAGTTAAACGCGTCTAACTCCCATAAGTCAAGGCTAACTTGAGTTAGAGACATCTAACTAGAGTTAGTCAAGATTAACTAGGGTTAAACAAGACTAACTGAGGTTAAAGATCTCTAACTCAAGTTAGAGACATCTAACTCGAGTTCAGCCAGGCGAACAAAGTGAGTCTTCTCTTCTATGATAACATAATAACACAAACGCAAAAATTTGTCAAGAAGAAAATTCAAAAAAATAAAAAATTTTTATTTTTTTACTTTAACAGAATTTTGATACAAAAGACAGAAATTTAATACAAAAAAAGTATTGACAATGTCAATTAAAAGTGCTATAATTAAGTCAAGAAAAAGGAAAGAACAACCGGTCAGGAAAGAGAGGTACAAGGCATGAAAAAGTTTACAGTAATCGAGAGAAATAGATACAGAGAAATCAATAGAACAGAAGTTGATACACTTGAACAAGCTATTAGAATTAAGGCTAGAAACAAGCTTTACACAAACAATGGTACTTACATTATCAACAATGCAACTGGTAAGGAAGTTAAGGTAACTGGACTTTACGGTGGCAAGGTTGAGGTTCACGAGACAACATTTGTTCTTCACTAAAAAGTGAAGAACAAAAAAGTTGTAAAAAAAACTATTGACAAAATAAATAAAAAATGTTATAATAATAATGAAAGATAAATAAAAGGAAAGAGGAAAAGCAAAATGATAATGAAAGAATTATGTATTGAAAGCAACAACAGAACAGATAATAATTATTCAGAAATGATTAGAAATTGTAAAGTATTTGCAAAGAAAGAAATAATTGAAATGAATTATCTTTACATTACAATTAAAGGTGATGTGAAAGAAGTAAAGAAAGCAGTTGAAATACTTACAAGATAAACGGATGCGCGAACGCTTGCCTTGTGGAGAGTCAAGGCAAGCTCTTCCGCTCCAACCGTCAGCTTGCCTAATCCATTATACCACATGAGAGCGACATTTGTCAAGTAAAAAATGTAATAAAAATAAACAAAAATAAATCACAAAATTTGTACAAAATTAACAATAAAAAACTATTGACAAACAACTTGTAAAGTGCTATAATTAAATCAAGATAAAGGAAAGGTAGGGCGGACAAAATGATAAACATTAGAACACTCAAGAAAATAAAAAATAATGGTGGATTAACTCTTAAGAATGGTAGACCTATTGTGTACAAAACTGGTTGGCAGGTGGCAACAGAAGGCATGGAAACAACAGACATCAGAGAAGCTATGAGAATGATTAAGACTTACGGCGGAAACTGTGGTATCTGGTTTGCGGATGGTATCTGGTACATTGACAAGAGCCATAGAGTAAACACAAAGCGCGAGGCTGTAGAGATTGGAAAAGCTTGTAATCAAATAAGCGTGCTGAGATGGCGTGACATGGGTTTAGTTTACTGCTAAACCCATTTTTTGTAAATCCCGCTCCAACCGTGTCAGCCCCAAAATATTATATCACAGCAGCCCCGCATTTGTCAAGTAGAAAATTGCACAAAATTTTGAATAAAAACAATCCCAAATTTGTATAATTTTTTGCTTGACAAACTACTGTGCCGGTGCTATAATGTATACATAAGATAAAGAAAGAGAGGAACTGAAAATGAACGAAAACGAAAGAAAATATTACGAAAGAATTTTTGGTAAAGTTATAAGAGTTGAGTGGTGCTTACTTGGTGAAGGTACAGCTTTCAAAAATGTACGCACTGAAGAACAGGCTTTTAAAATCTTTGGTGATGTAGTTGCAAAGTATCGTAAAACTGGTAGACTCATGGTTGCAAAGATTGTTAATCATGATGATGAAACAATCGCTTACTATCTTGGATAAAAAATTAAAAAAGGGCTTGACAAATAGTCAAGCCCATGATATAATAAAGACATAATAAAGATAAAAATAAAATAATGGAGAAAATAATATGAGTATTAAAGAACTTATTGAATTATTGAATACTTGTACTGAAAAAGGAAAAGGGTATGATGATTTAACTGTACAAATAAATGATAATGGTCATTTTATAGATATTACAGAAGTAGAGATTGGATACGATTGGAAAAATAACAAGGCTATTGTTTTATTAAATCAAAAAAGTGCTTGACAAATAGTCAAGCCCATGGTATAATAAAGACATAATGAATGAAAGAGGTGATTAAGAATGATAAAGAAAATTGGATGGTTTCCTTGGTAAGAATGAGCGAGTCGAAAGGCTCGCTCAAAGCCGAAAAAATTATACCACACGAAGCCAGCATTTGTCAATAGGAAAATTCAACAAAAATGCACAAAAAATTAATCCTAATTTTGTGCATTTTTTTTATTGACAAATCAGTCCAAATAGTGTATATTATAATTACAGAAAGGGAAAGCAAGACAGAAACCCATTCGGTGAGATAGTTGCTCTACCTAGCGAAAAGTAGGGGTTCAGTTACAGATACGGCTGTGGCTGGGGTCAGAAAAGTACCTAGATACCAACGGAGGGCTTGTAGAGAAAATTTAAAAAAGTTTTAAAAAGTGCTTGACAAAGCGGGTGGGTGGTGGTATAATAAAGACAAGATAAAGGAAAGGAAGCCAACAAGGCTAAGGTAAAGAAAAATGTATAAAGCGACAGTAAAAGTTATAAGAATATGTGAGTATTATGAAATGAATTATGAAATTATTGAAAGATACGAATTTACAGGTGCAACTGTAGACGAAGTAATGCACAAAGTATATAATGACTGGGATATAAGAAACGCTCAGAATAGAGAAATTCAAGTTGAAAAAATTTAAAAAAGTGCTTGACAAAGCGGGTGGGTGGTGGTATAATAAATACATAAGGTAAGAAAAGGAAGCCGCGATAAACTAAAGAGTCAGGTGCGTAGCGGATAATACCAAAAAGACGTGCAAGTAAGACTTGTAAACCTTTTCTTAAAGGCGTGACGAACCGATGGAGATAAATTTTAATTATAATAATTGCGTAATAAAAAATTAAAATTTATCTTCAATCCTTAAAAAAGTGTTGACAAACCGGTTTCGATGTGATATAATAATATCAAGAAAAAGGAAAGAGAGGAAATAAAAATGAACGAATACAGAATAATTGATGAGCGTACAAACGAGGTACTTATAGTAAAGGCAGAAAATCTCATGGATGCTTTAACAGAAGCTACAAGAATTTTTGCAGAAAAGGAAAAAAGAGCTTGACAAAAAGTCAAGCTCATGATATAATAAAGTCATAATAAAAAGGAAAGAGGTAAATAAAAATGTCACTTTATTACAACGGAATGTATCTTGGAAAGATTGAACCAAATGAATATACAGTAAAGGAACTCCAGGCAGCTGGATTTACGGTAGTAGTAGAATAAGAAAAAGCCGGAACAACCACAAGTTCCGGCAAAAGCCGAAACATTATATCATACATGGAGCGGTTTTGTCAAGTGAAAAATTGCACAAATTTAAACAAAAAATTTTATCCTATTTTGTGCAACTTTTCTGTTGACAAGCCGGTGTAAGTCTGCTATAATGTATACATAAGATAAAGAAAGAGAGGAATTGAAAATGGGAGCAAGAGCAAGTTATAAAAAGGTAGTTAGAACAAAGTATGTAGGACAGTGCAAGGGCGGACTTCGTTGGGTAGAAGTTGTTAACACAAAAAAGCAGGCTAATAAAAAATTTAGAAAAATGGCTTGACAAGTAGTCAAGCCTATGGTATAATAATATCAAGATAAGGAAAGAGAGGAAATAAAAATGAAATACAGAGTAACTAATTATACAACCCTTGAGATTTTTGAGACAGATAATATCGCAACCGCATACGAGTGGACAAGCGACTGGGCATCTATGAACCATGATGTAGAAATGGTTGATAATACATCAGGCGAAGTTATAGTTGATACAAGAAGGGGTGACTGAATTATGAAAAAAGGGGTTGACAAGTAGTCAACCCTGTGATATAATTAAGACATAGAAAAGGAAAGAGAGGAAATAAAAAATGGCAAGAAAGAATATCAAAGTAGCAATGATTACAATATCAAATGTTTGTCCAGTTTGTAACAAGTTTTATCAGATGGAAGTCCCATTCGCTGGATTTATGGCATACGAGGGCGGAGCACTTGTTCAGAATGCTTTCCCTACTCTTACACCTAGTGAGAGAGAGTGCATCATCAGTGGACTTTGCACAACTTGTCAGGACAAGATTTTTGGAACTGAAGATTGATTAAAACAGAGTCGAAAGACTCTGTTTTTTAATTTAGTGCCGATCAAACTCGTCTGATCCGACAGAGTCCGAACAATTATATCATATCAGCTGTGGGTTTGTCAATATCAAATTTCTGTTTTTTATATTAAAATTCTGTTTCCCAAAAATACAGCAGAATTTTAATATTTTTGTCTGAAATTTCTTATTAAAAATTTTTAAAAAAGTGTTGACAACCGGTGTAAAAAGTAGTATACTCTAAGTAGTTCAAGGGAAAGGAAAGAAAAAACATGAAAAATACAACATTATTTAACAATCTTATCAATAGATATAATGCTTTAGCTTTTACACACAACTACATTTTCGGTTTTACTTATAAAGGTGTTGTTTATGCAGTAAACACAACAAATGAAGTTTTACCTTATGTGCTTAAACTTGACAAGGCAAGTAGAGGAAACGGCTACAGTATCAGATTTAAGCCAACAACAGAGCAGAAACTTTACCTTATAGCTCTTGGAGCTGAGGTTGTTTGTTCAACAGATTTTTTCAATATAACAGTTGCAACAGAGAAGTACAACAAAGGCGAAACATTTGAAAAGATGATAACTGAAAAAGCTGGACAGACTTGGACAAAAGACAGTACACCATTTACTATAGACGGAGACCTCACAGTTGATGGAATAGCTTATCAAATCAAGTTTGAAAATGCAACATTCACAAATGAAAAAACACTTGCTAGGCTTGAAGCCTAGCAAGGAAATATAAAAAAGTCGTTGACAAATGTTTGAAAATATGTTAATATAAAGAAAACGGAAAGAGGTGTTCAATATGATGAGATATTATGAAGTAACTTTTCAGGGAATTAAAGCAAAGTTTTATATAAAGGCAAAGAACGAGGTTTGCGCAGTTTACAGAGCAATAGAAAAGTTCAACATAGAGCCAACAAACGCGGTTGTTGGAATGGTAACTGAAGTATAGGGCGCGCGGCGCCCTTTGTTTTTGCCGGCGCGAGCACGGTCACCATGGTCGTGCGAGCGCCGTCATTCATTATATCATACCGTTGCGCTTTTTGTCAAGTGTTTTTAGTTGTTCAAATTGCACAAACTTTTTCCCGTAATTTTGTGCAATTTGTATGTTGACTTTTGAGGTTGCAAGGGGTATAATATATTCAAGATAAGAGAAGATAACAGATTTGACTACTGAAAACAATCTCAAAAATCTTAAAAAAATGCTTGACAAATCCCTATAAAAATGCTATAATAAATATAGAAAGGTGCTGACCTTGGTTATCGGTTGGCAGTAAGCCCTCTGCAGTCCGCTTACTTAATTAAAAAAATGCTTGACAAATAAAACAAAAAGTGCTATAATAATAATGAAAGATGAATAAAGAAAATGACTTGGTCGACAGTATTGAAAATCTTTCAAAAAAATAAAAAAAGTGCTTGACAAACACTTAAAAATTTGTTATAATAAAAGTGTAAAAAATAAAAAATATTAAAAAAGAAAGAGGTAGATAACTATGATGATTACAAAGAAAGAAGTACTTACAAAGGCAGTTGCTATGGATGGTTTTACAGCAGAGGAGAAGGAAGTTCTCCAGAAAATGATTGACGGACTTGTTAAGAAGTCTTCAAAGCCTACAAAAGCTCAGATTGAGAACGAGGGTTACAAGGCTGACATTGTAGCTGTCCTTGACGAGAACCCTAAGACAGCAAGAGAGATTGCTGAACTTGTAGGACTTTCAACAAATAAGGTTGCCGCACTTCTCAGAGCAATCGACTGTGTGGAGAAAATCCCAGGTGCTAAATCTAAGGATGCTCCTAAGTATGTCAAGGTAGAACTTGACGAGGTTGAAGAACCTACAGAGTAATTTCTAGTTACTCCCCCTAGTCAATGGGCTAGGGGGCAAAAATAAATAAACAAGGGGTATGACTGGTGCATCAGGGTAGCACCCGAATAATAAGGCTCCGCCAAAGAGAGCTAATGCGTAATCGCCAAATTAGGACATAGGGCTGTTCCGCCAAAGGAACTGGGGTTCAATTCCCCCATACTCCACTCAAACAGATGAAAAACCGAATAATCCTCCTTTCCTAAATGGGCGCGCTTGTAAGGGTGCGCCCAAAAAAATCAAAAAAAATACTTGACAAGGGGGTAGAGCGCGCGCGCCGGCGCACCCCAAGAATTTAATACAAAAGACAGAAATTTAGTATTGCCAACCCCTAACAAAAGTGCTATAATATATACATAAGATAAAGGAAGTGAGGAATAATAAATGGCAGATATTTATTTAGCTAGTCCCTTTTTTACAAACTATGAGCGTAGAATAATGGAGACTGTATTAAAGGTACTTAGAAATAGTGGGTATACAGTCTATGCTCCTTATGAATTTAAGATTGAAAATGCTTGGGAAGTCCCTAATCATGAGTGGGGAAATCAAATCTATCGTAAAGATATGCACGAACTCAAAAGCGCAGATTGTGTAGTAGCAATAAACTACGGGTATAATTCAGATGCGGGAACTGCCTTTGAAATTGGTGTGGCAACCGCTTTAGGTCTCCCAGTTTTTACAATAAACTTTGAAGGAATTGTTGATAGTTTAATGATAAATAATTCAGCTATCGGAATGATTAGCTTTGAATACTTTAAAAATCATGACACTATTGAATTAAATGATTTTATTCATAAAAAAATTTACAATGAGCAAAAATAATGCTTGACAACCCCTAATAAAGATGCTATAATAACTATAGAATAAAGATAAGGGAGGATTTAAAAATGAAATATACAATATACTTTCTCAAGAAAAATGGAAAAGTTAAAGGTAAAGTTGGTTGTAATACTTTAGAAACAGTTTATTATCTTGTTGATACTTGGCAAGTTGACCCCGATAAGAAAGGTGTTTGTCTTGTAATTGATAATGAAATAAAAACTGAATGGACTTACACAAAATAAATTTATAAAAAATACTTGACAAAATTTAAAAAATTTGCTATAATAATATTAGAAAATGAAAAGGGGATTAAAAATGGATAAAATAGTGTTAATGGTAATTTTCTTTATAATCTTTAGTATTATGTGTGGAATTTGCTCAATAGTAGAATACATTGATAAAGTACGCAAGGAAAGAAAACAGAGTAGAAAAGAGTATTTGAAAAATCATCCTAAGTGCAAATATAAAATTGACAAGTATGGTAATTTTATAAAATAATAAAAGTGCCTGTAACTCAGTTGGTAGAGTAACGGACTTTTAATCCGTAAGTCGAGGGTTCGAACCCCTCCAGGCACATTAAAACAGATAAAGTTCGTAAATCCTCCTTTCCTTTGGGCGTACTGTAATAGGTACGCCCTATTTTTGTGGGCGCCGGCGCCCGCTTGTGCAATTTTACCAAACAACTTTGTGCAATTTGCCTATTGTATTTTCTTTTGAAAAGGTGTATACTATACTCAAGAAAAAGGAAAGGAGAACAAGATATGTATACATGGGAAATTAAGAACTGGTTAAAAGCAAATAACAATACTTTCATGAGCGCACAGCTGTTTTTCGAGATGATGACCAACAGCCCACAAGTAGTATACATCAAGCTTGGTCGAGTTTTTGAAAACACTTTCGAAATGAATATTGCTAGTAATGACGGACTTGAAGAAACTGTACTTGTTGTAAAAAATGTATAAAAAGTGCTTGACATTAGTCAAGCACTATGATATAATAAATATAGAAAAAAGAAAAGGAGAGATTTAAAAATGAGAATTGAAGATGGTAGAATAGTTGTAAAGGAAAAGACAGATTTTACTATGAAAGAAATTGCAGAGTCAATTTGTCCAACTATATTAGATAACATAATGAATGCACTTGGTAATGAATTACTTAAGTCAAGTGATAATATTCAAAATGCTTGGGAAGATTTTGATTGTCAAGACAATGCTGAAATGTGTGTTGCTGTACTTGAAGAGCTTATTGACTTAATTGAAGATGATACAGAAAGGTGGTTTGATTAAAATGATAACAACAAAAGACATGGCTAGTTTTGATAATATTCTTATAACAGCTTCAACAGAAGAACTTAATACTCTTAAAGATATAATTGAAAAAAGACAGAAAGATGCTAGAGAACAAAGATATCATGAATTAGTAATAAAAGCTTTTTATGCTATAAAAGCGGTTGCAGATGAATTTCCTACGAAAAATTTTGATGACACATTTACTTGGGAAGAAATATTCGAAACTATGTATATTGATGAAGTTGGAGAGCCTGACGAGTTCGAGTAACTCGGAGGGCGCTCGGCCCACCACATAATCTTGATATAAAAGATAAAAATTTGTTATTGTAATCAACTTCTAACTATGCTATAATAATATCATCAAATGAAAGAGAGGAAAATAACATGGGAACAAAAGAACAAAGAATATACCTTCTTAAAGGAATGAATCAGTATATTATAGACCTCGGAGATGAAGAAGTGTATGAAACTTGGTTTACTCTTGGAGTACCAGACGAACCAACAGATGATGATTATGAATGTATAGCTGAAGACCTTACTCTGTGGGTATTCGTTTGTAAAGTTTTTAATGATATTATTAAGAAGTATGATGAATAGCGCGAGCGCGTCCTAGTGGCACGCGAAAGCGCCGGCCGCCGCATCATTTTAATATAAAAGACAGAAATTTATTATTGCAATCTCGTTTATACTATGCTATAATTTAATTACAGTAAAGGAAAGAGAGGAAATCAAATGAAGAAATTTTTTAAGATTGAAGAGCCATTTAGACTTGAATACAATGATATTAGAGCACTTATCACTGTAATAAATGTAGTGCTGATTATGATTTTTGGTTTATCTATTGCATGGTTTGGACTTGCAGTTGCGCTCATTGGAACTATCAAAGATTTAAAAGTTGATAGACACATCAACGGACTTGTAATGCACCTTGCAAGTGTAGCATTAAATATTTATTTTTTAATTTTGCTATATTGCGGTTGACAAACAACCGCAAATGTAGTATAATAGATTTATCAAAAGAAAAGGAGAATTAAAAATGACAAAAGAATATCTTAAAAAAGAAATAACTAGATTGAAAAAAGAAATAGAAAAACAACCTATGAGTGCTAATGAGAAAAGAATTCGTAACTGTCGCAAAGCATGGATAGAATATTATGAAAATGAATTAAAAAAAATAGAAAAAGGGGTTGACAATTAGTCACCCCTATGATATAATAGGTTTATCAAAAGAGAAAAGGAGAATAAGAAATGACAATAAAAAATAATAGATTTGCAATATTGCCCCACACTTGCAGTAGGTGTGACAGAGTATTTTGGCTAGAACCCTATAAACATTATAAAACAGAAAGATGGTCTTTTACAGGATGTGTGACGTTTGTAACAAATATCTGCAAGGATTGTGGTGAAAATTTAAACAAGGCAGAAAGTGAGGATAAGGAATGACAATAGATGAAATGTTTAGCGCGGAGGTGTCCCAGTGACACCACGAGCCGCCGGCCGCCCCAGCAATTTGATATAAATAACAGAAATTTACTATTGAATTTTTTTTAAAATTTTGTTATAATTACTATAGAAAGTAAGAAAGAGAGGATTAAGAAATGAAGTATGTAGATGATTATGGAAATGAATTTGAGTCTGTAGAAGAGGTTAAGGCTTACGCTATTCAGAACTTATATGAAGATGATGGAGACTTTGTTGAGGTTATTGATTATTTTGTTACTGGTGCAGAACTTCTAAATTGGATAATTGAAAATCCAACTATTCTTGAAAAGTTTAAAGAAGATTATGAACAAATTATCAGAATAGCTGAAAGAGGTTATGCAGAAGATTATCTTCTTAACTGTGAAGAAATTGAAAATGAGGGTTGACAAACAACCCCTAAGATGATATAATAAATGTATCAAAAGAGAAAAGGAGAATTAAAATGAAAGCAATAGTAACAAGAGATATAGATATTAAGAATGAAGAAGTGGCTGAAAAGTGTTATGCAGAGTTTACTGACAGTATAAACATAGCTATCCAAGATTTCTTAATGGATGAATATAATATTGATTGTGATACAGCAGATAAAATAGTTTATAATTTACCTAAAAATGATTTTATTGAAATTATTACATCCTATCTTGAAAAGGTCAAAAATGATAAATTTTTCTAGCGGAAATGGCGCCTAAGTGCGCCACGAGGCGCCGGTCGCCACAGAATCTTGATACAAAAACAATAAATTTACTATTGCATTTTGCATTCAGCTATGATATACTTTAGTTACAGTAAAGGAAGGGAGATAATAAAATGAGAGAACAAATAATAATTCATAATAAACCCGATTATGCTGATGACTATGAATTTGTTGTAGCAAGAGAACGTGATGATGGCTTTTGGTTTTGGGGAGCTTATGAAGATGGGTTCAAAGCTGATAAAGCCGCATCAGAAATTGGTGGAGTAGTTTTCCACAATGTAAGAATACAAGGAAAGAAGAGGTAAATAAAATGGATTATACAGAAATTGTTTATTACATGAGTCTACTTGCTAAAGAGTGGGGTATAGATGGAGAAAAGGTTGTAGCTGAATGTTTTAAAGCTGATACAGATGAAATGAGTTGTGATGAGTTTCTAAGTCTTTGTTCAGCTTGTGGAGGTAACTGGGGTGGAATGCTTCTAACTGGAATTAAACGTCTTTATCCTGAGGTTTGGGATACTATCCCAGAAAATATGGGACACAATGCGTGGGGTTGC
>Ga0326511_10004256_pt1 | contig 11463 bp, 6 predicted proteins | sample 0_2496_0518_D_FD_203701 | JGI IMG/M metagenome (GOLD analysis project Ga0326511, IMG submission 203701) | Bovine rumen microbial communities from UC Davis, California, United States - 0_2496_0518 | ecosystem: Host-associated > Mammals > Digestive system > Stomach > Rumen | place: USA: California...
AATGAGAAATCGCGTTGGGTCGTCCAATATGATGAATATCTTCGCCCACGTCCTCGAACTGTTCATCTGTCATGTTCTCGACAATTTTACGGACCGCTCTTCGGACTTTGCCGGGCTGTTCGGAGAGTTCTTTCTCTTCATCGAGCAGCACATCGTTTTCCGGCACATCAACTTCAAAAAGCGAGCCTGGATTTTTAAGGACTTCAACTCTGTTGTTGCTGAAAAAGTCGATGTAATTTCGCCACTCTTTTGCAGTTTCGATCGCTGTCGGATGTTTACTGCCTTCATACTGTCTGAGTGAATTCTGTGCGTTGCGAATGAGCGCGGTCACGTCGCCGTTCGCTGATTGAAGTTCGCTCAAATAGTAGTTTGTCAGGCCTGTAGGTTCCTGTCCATTGGGGGCGCGCCATGTTCCGTTCTCAAAAGTGTACGTCGTACCGTTGATCTTAATGCGAGTCACATGTTCGGCTGCCAAATTATTCTTATAGCTTTCGGCAATTTTCTTGTCCTGCGAGAAGTACAGCCCCCAACCGTGAACTTGCGATCCCTCGCCAGTGCCAATCTCCCCGAGGTCGAACTTGTCGAAGGTATGAGGACTACCGTGCCATGCGGGTTGATTGTAGATATTCGCGCTGCTGTCGAACGTGCCGCGATTGTTGACGGATTTGATTTGCTCGGGAGAGAACACCAGATACGAGTCGCCGCGACGTTTTACGCCGCCGCTGCCGTCTGGATCGCCGCCTTCGTCAAGGAGGATGCTGTCATAGTCGTAGCCGTTTTCCTGGAGAAAATCTTTCAGGTCTTCGCCTTCGGTCCAGTCGATGCTCTTGATCTTGGCATATTCCTGATTTGACAGATAAGGATTGATTCCCAGCGCGTTGCCGCCTTTGATGTATTCATTGATGAAGATGCGCCGGGCTTTTGGGTCGCTCAGGGTAAAGGGCTTTTCAGTTTTCAGGTAGACCGCGTATGTCTTGGGATTCACTGCCTGCTTGCCAGAAGAAATGCTGCTCGCGCTTGGGTTCTGGTAACGGTCGGCATATTCCTTGGCAGACGTGAAATAGGCTCCGGGCCTGAATTCATCAAATGAACCGTCAGGAGTGCCGTGGTAGAACACCTGCGGATTTCCGTTTTCGTCCACGGCCTTCGACTTCCCGAACCACTTTTTAAATTCCTGCGTCTGTGTGAGATCGCGTTCGGGCTGCTCGTACACGTTCTCGCCCGTCTGCGGCGCGATTCCCTGTTCGACTTTGAATCGCTCGTACTGATCGCGAACGGAGAGTGCCATGCCGGCTTTCCGCGCTTCGTTCGCGGTGCGGCCGAAGTACGCTGCGACGAGCTGCGCCTCGGCTTTGGCCGATTGCTCGTCCCGGCCAGCGGCTTTCAGGTCGTCGACAAGCTGCTGCCGCACGGCCTGCACTTCTGCGGCGATCTGCTTGGCCGTCTGCACGGCGGGCGCGTTCCGGCTGAACAGCGTGCCTTGCGTGCCGCTGTCGCCGCCGAAACCGAACGTCCCCTGGCCGCCGAAGAATCCGCCGGTCGTGGGCGCGGGTTTGGGTGCGGGGTTTGGAACAGGATTGGGATCGCGTAGCGGTGGAGAGGGAGAATCCGCGTCGTGGGTGATGGTGCTTTCGTCGGCAATGTCGGCTGTGTCATTGAAGGTCAGGCTGCGGCGTTCAGACATACTCTTCCCGAGGCGGTTTGCCGTGTTGCGCGCTTCGTTCTCTCCGCCGAGAGCCCAGTATTTAAAGTATGTGTCCGCGCGTTGAAGTCCGTATACATGCGCCGCTTCTGGTTCCATGCGGCGCGCTTCGGCCGCAGTTTGTTCATCGAGATCAGAGTACACTTCTTTGAGTGTCTCTCTTGCCGCGGCGATTGCTTCATCCTGCTCGCTGATTCTTTTTTGTGCTAGCTGTTTCTCCGCATCGCTCAAGCTGCTGTCGTTGGTGAGTGCGGCAGCATAATAAGCGCGCTTGATCTGGGCTTCGCCGAGTGCCCCCGTGCCAGATTTCCAGTCAAACATATTCTCGTGGAGATTTTTGTACAGCCAGTCGTCCAGTCTGGCAATTCGATCACCGTATTGTCGTTTGAACACCGCGTTCCCTGCCGCATCATCACCGCCACTGGCAAAGCCTTCTTTCCCCTGCACCATGTGCTGCAATTCGTGCAGTAGCGTCTTTCTGCCGTTTATATTCAGCACACGAGTTTTCAGGTTAAGGCGGTTGGTGTTTATGACAATAACTCTTTCCCCGGTTGAAGAGAGTGAGCCGACATACCCGGCGATGTTTGGTCCCAGGTTCTTAAAGAAGAGGGGAATGTTCTTCAAGTCGGGATAGGCGTCAAAGAGCTGCTTGTCGTCGTATACGTCGCCGATTGTAAAGCGGCTTTTCGTCACTGCGTTTGCGCCTGGAACGGGCGTAAAGGTTCCGTCGGGCAATTCGTACCGCCAGAGACCATCTTTCAGCCGCTGCCACCCCGTCGCCAGGAGGATCGTGCGCGCGTCCTTGCCCTCTTTTTCCATCTGCTCGGCGATCCAGTTGTTGTACATGCGGGAGGCTTTGTCCTCGTCGTATTTGAGGCCTTCTGTTGTGTCAAGCCGCAGTGCGCCTGCCTGCCCGATGTACATCATGTCTTTGTTGCCGAAGAGCGTGCCCTGCGTGCCTTCTCCACTCATAGCGCGATCCAGCGCCGAACGCAGGAGGTCCATCTTTGAGGGCGGCGTCACATCATCAAACAGGCTTTGCTCGTTCGGCCCGCCCAGGTGTTCGACGCTGTTGGCGTAATTCACGAGCGCGTCGCGGATCACTCTGATTTTCGCGGCGCGCTTGTTTTCGTCGAAGAATTTCAGCAGCATTTTCGTCTCGTCGCTGCGGTCGAGTTCGCTGAACGCGTTGAGCTGGTTGAGATGGTCTTCGACTTTCTGCCCGTTTGCGCGCAGTTCGGAAAGCCAGTTCGCCGCGTCGGCCAGGTCTTTCGACAGGTCGTATTCGCTGCGCAGGCGGCCGGCCTTCATTTCGGCGTTGATTCTCGCTAGCCGCGGCGCGGCCTGAATGAGTGCCGCGCTGACCGTCTTCACGTTGTCGTCGTTCGTCTCGGTCATGCGGGCGGCGAGCTGTTCATCGCCCGTGGCCGCGAACACGAGCGCGTTTCTCTCGCGCTGGATGAGCTGCGGCGTCGGTTCTCCGCGCTCGTTGATGAGGTTGTTGTGTTCGTTCTGCGGGATCGTCGCCAGGAACGCCTTGTGAAAATCGCGCTGTCCGGCGGCGGTCTGCTGGAGGTCGGGATTGTACGTGGCGAGAATGTCGGCGGTCAGGTTTCCAGCGTCCATGCGCGCCTGTTCGGTTGCGCTCATGCCGGCGATGCTGCTGCGGTTGCTCGCGTTCGCGAAGGCGACGCGCTGTTCGGGCGTCATTTGCGTGTCGCGCACGCGCACGAGGACGGGGTTCTGCACGCCGGCGACTTGCGCCGGATCGAGGCCGAGGCGCGCGGCGTTGTCGAGAAGATACTGCCGATAGCCCTGCATGGTCTGCGCGCCGTCGCGATAGCCGCGCATCAGCGCCAGTGTGCGGCCGTTGCCGCTTTCGACGACTCCGTTCGCGTCAACGATGGGCGCGCCTTCGGAAGTGAGGCGGCTATCGGCCAGACGCGCGGGGTCGAGGTTGCGCGTGATGGACATCACGTTCGCCTGATTTGCCGTGCGCGTGCGGTCACGCGGCTGGAGCTCGGCGGGGTAGGCCTGATTCACGCCGAAGTCGGGCGTGTTCGACGTGACGAGGGATTCTGCCGGGACGACGGCGTAATGCGTTTCGATCTCGGTGTTCCCGTCCGGGGTGACGACGCGGGAGATGTTCGCGGGCGCGGCCGGCCGTTGTGCGGGGGCCTGCGGGCTCTGCGTCGGCTGCTGGCCGTTGATGCCGATCAACGTTCTGATCGCGTCGCCGACGTCACTGCCGAGGACGAAATTTCCGTTCTCGTCTGTGCCGCCGCGGACGGACACGGGAACGCGGGTAACGCCGCCCGGTGTTTGAGCTGTCGGTTGCGCTGCCGGCTGCGGCGTCGTCGCGATCGCCTGGCCGACTTGTGCGGCGTTGCCCCGAGTGACTGTCTGCTGCGGCTTGCCGCTGGGCGTCGTCGGCGCGGTCGTCGGGATCACGCCGGGGAGGGGGAAGCTGGCCGTCGAGATCGTGCCCTGCGATGGGTTGGCAATGTCGCTCAGTCTCTGCGGGACGAGCTGGCCGGGGAGCGTGGCCGTCGTCGTAGTCGTGGGAGAGAATCCCTTGGAAATATCGACGCCCTCGAATCCCGTACCGGTTGTGCTCGGCATGGGCGCGGCTGCCGTCGCCGTGCCGACGTTCTCAGTGGCGCCGGGCGCGGTGTAGACGTGACCAGCCTGCGCGGCGTTGGCAAAGGCTTCCTGTACCTTCTGGACGTTCGCGATAGTCTGCTTTTCCTGCGGGGTCATACGGCGGCCGCTTCGCAGTGCGCCAAGTCCACCAGTGACTGCGGCCATAAGCATGCCGGATGCGATTGCCGGCGTTCCTTCTTCCATGAAGTGCTTACCAGCGTTCTTGGACTCTTCGAGCAAGCCGCGGCCGTATTCTTGCCAGTCTTTTCCGCCGGCATTTTCAGCTGCGTCCTGGATAATGCCCTGATAGGTTTCCTGTAATCCTTCCTGCAGGCCTTCGCCGACGACGTTGCGCAGAAAGTCGTTTCGAATGATGTTCTTCGCCCAGCCCTTGCCGCCAAACATGCCGAGCGCGTATTCGCTGGCCAGGTCAAGCGGTGCTTCGGTCAAAAATACCTGATTAGCAGCTTTGATGGCTTCATCCTCAGTTATGCCGGCGGCCAGTTTTTTCCGATATTCCTGTCCTGCATTGCCGGCAGCTTCTGTGACGCCCAGTCCGCCCGCGATAATAGGATTAGCCGCCATTCCGATGAGTCCTGCACCGCCGCCTATTGCCAATGATGGCAACATCATCGGCAAGGATGAGAATGTTCCTCCCCAGGCTCGCATTCCCCAACTTTCGGGATTGCTTACAAGCGCGTTGTATTCGGCAGATTTCTGTTCAGCGCTGCCTGCTTTATCGAAAAACCAATTACCAGCGTCTTTGACTTTACCGCTGGCGGCATTCATTCCCAGATCTGTTCCATAAGCAGGAGCAAAGGCTTTTCCGATGTCGCGTACATAATTTCCCAATGAGAGCAGGCCATATCCGCCGGCGTCAAGGGTGTTTGCCCCACCGCCGAATAGGTTGCTAACGGCCGAATTGCCGAGATCATCACCGGTCTGCGCAAGCTGCTGGAGCGTCGCCTGACTGGGAGTGACTGCATAATCATTGTAGGGGTCTGTCGGGTCCTGGTAGTCCGTCGTGACCTGCTGTTTTAAATAGGCATAAGGCCCCTGCGTAAGGAACTGACGCGCGGCCTCGTCGATTTCTTTTTGAGAAAGAGGCATGTTTTTTCTCCTTCAAAAAAAGCCACGCTTTCGTGAAAAAGCGTGGCTCGTTTTAATAGTTCTGTATTCCCCGCATCAGCGCTGCTTCTGCGGTTTTGTAGTCGGTGATTCCAGTCTGTTTCATAAACGCTTCGACCGCGCTGCGCGGGATGGCTCCTGTTCCCGCCGTCGGCGCACCGGTTGCGGCCGGCACGGAAGGTGCGGGGATTCCTCCTGGCGCGCCGGCTCCGCTCAGTCCGAGAGCGTCATACGTCACGCGCTGCGGCGCGCTGCCCTGAACGTGAATACTGACGGGCGCGTATGTCGGCGTCAGGGGCCTATATCTGCCGGCAAAGGGGTTGGGCTTCGTGGGCGTCGTTGTCAGCATGTCCTCGCCTTCTCCGGCCGCGAGCAGGTTCTTGTTTGCGCTCAGGTATTGCAGGATCGCTTCGCCCATCTCGGGGTTGTCCTGATACTGTCTGCGTACAACGTCCTGGAAGTTCGCCCAATCGTAGTTTTCGAGATCATCGCCGCCGGCCTTCGCCAGCATCTTCTCATACGGCGCGGCCAGCTTTGCAATGTTCGCGTTGCCTGCGCCGTTCCCGCCTGCTGCCGCCCTCGCTGCCTGCGACAACTGCGCGCGGTAGTTCTGCTGGGCGTTGTTGTATTTGGCAAGCCCCCACTGATTCGCGAACTGACGGCGCTGCTGTGCTTCCGCAAAGGCTCGCTGTTTCTCTGCCTCGCTTGCTCCATACAGACGCTGATACTCGGAATTGTCGAAGTTCAGCCCGCGTGTCGCGGTGTCGCCTTCTCCGTACAGACCAGCACGGGTGAAGTAGTCGAGCTGAGCCTGCTTGTTCAGCATGTCAGGAACCGCGCCGAGTTCGTTCGTCAGCGCACGTCCCTTGTACAGCTGATCATCGACCTTGAACTGATTGCCGTACTGCCCTTCGAGGAGTTTCATCGCGGTGTCGATATTGTTCTTGCTCATCATGCGGCCAAGGTTGCCGAAAGCGTTCGCTCTCGTGACGGTGCGCGGCGCGTACTGCGCTTTCGCGGCGAGCGTCACGAGGCCGTCGCCGGGAGCGGGGCGATACTGTTCCGGCACTGACGAAAGGTCCACCTGCGGGGCCTGCGGCGCCAGCCCGAGCGCGTCGGTGTTCTGCGTCATACCGGTTGCGCCGGTGATCGCCTGCGACAGTCTTCTTGTTTCCGGTGAACTCTGAACGCCCATCGTGATCGGCGCGGACGCTTCGCCCTGAACTCCGAGAGAATCCTGATAGGCGCCCCATTCTTTATTGAAGCGGTTCTTCTCTCTGGCGTACTGATCGCGGTCCATCGCACCTTTGATGAAGTTGGACAGTAGCGCATTGGCCGCTGTCCCCGCGAGATCACTCCACCACGGCTTGCCGTTCCTCACGACATAGACCGCAGACATTTAAAGCCTCCAGCCGTTATATGGCCAGCTCGTCGATCCCCACATTGGACCGCCGTTCTGCATCGCGCTCTGATTCCACGCCTGGGCCGGATTGAACGGCTGCGCGCCCACTTTGCCAAGTGCGCCGCCCTGTCCCAGATAACCGCCGACGCCGCCCCTGATGATGTCGCCGACATTGCCGCCGCTCACCGCACTCCCCAACGCGCCTCCAATCCCCGCACCGACGGGACCGCCGAGCGCAGCGCCGCCGAGCTGGAGAAGGGACGGAAGGAACGAGGAGAAAAGGCCACCGCCGCCCTGTACATATTTAACTGCCATGATTTCACTCCTTTACTTGCCCTGCTTGACCACGGTGTCGTAGTCTTCCTTGTTGTCATACGACTGCCGCATCGACTTCCAGAAGTCATAGACCGGCTGGTACTTGCTCCACGCGCTCTGCGCCAGCGTCTGTGGCATTGCGGCCATCGTGGTCAGCTTGGTCTGGTTGTTGCCATAGGCCTGCTGATAACCGGCCAGCGCCCTGTTCTGTGTATCTGCGGCAGAGGTCAGGCCGCTCAGTCTGCTGTTGTATCCCTGAGTGATGTTGTTGTTCGCGGTGTTGTACCCGCCGATTGCGTTCTGGTACTGCTGTCCGGCGTTGTTGAGGGCGTTCATGCGGTTGTTGAATCCTTGAGTGATCTGATTGTTCGCGCCTTCATAACCGCCGAGCGCAGAGTTCCATGCGTTGCGTGCGGCGTCGTATCCTGCGAGTTGATTGTTCCAGCCTGTGTCAAGACCGGCGCGGACCTTCGCGTAAGTGTCTGCCTGCGACGCGAGAGTGTTGTTGGTCTGCCCGTAACCGCCGAGGACGGCGTTGTAGGCGTCCATGTAGTTCTTCGCGTAGGCATCAGCGGCGGCGTTGCTTAGATTGTTGATGCTCCTGTTGGCCACCGTGCTGTTCATGACGCCGCGTGCGGCAAGGTCATTCAGCGTGCTGCCGGTGTTCGTTCGCAACTCGCTGTTGACGGTGTTCATGAGATTACGCTTCATCTCTTCGGGAATGTTGCCCGTCTCGGTGAAGCGCCAGATCGTCGACGCGAGATCGCCCTGCCTGTCACCGACGCCTTCAATCTTCTTGTTGAGATTGCCCGATTCGTTCGCGTACCCCGAAGCGGCACTGTTGATCGTGTCGCCCAGACCGGCCAGCTTGCCGCTGACATCGTTCATGTTCCTGATGTTCGGCTGGAGCGCGGCCTGCGCTTCCGGCGCGAGCGCGGCGAGCTGATTGCCGATGCCGGTGATCAGTCCGGCGTTCTGGTTGATTCTGTTGATGTTCGGCTGAAGCGCCGCCTGCGCGTCCTTAGAGAGAGACGCCATCTGATCGGCGTAGTTCTGGAGTCCCGCCGTCGCGTTCAGTACATTCCGCTGAAGCCCCGGTTCTGCCGCCAGTGCCGCCTCGTAGGCGCGGATCGCATCGTCGGATCGGTCTCCAAGATCATTCCATGTTTGAGCGAACTTCGTCGCCGCCCAGTTCGCCGCGTTCTGTGCAGCGGCATTGCCCCCGGCGTTCCCTGTATTCGCTGCCTGTTGCGCGGCTCGGCTGCGCTGGTACGCCGCCGCTTCGCTGTCAGAGAGGTAACGCGGACTGGTTGTTTCTACTTCATCGTCGCTTCTCCACGTCGTCACATTCACATAGTATCTTCCGCTGTTTGGGTCATAGAACACATCGTTCATGCCGCTGCTTGCGCCGCCGCTCGTTCCCGTTACAGGACGACTGACAGCGCCTGCCCCAGCGTTCGCGCCCGCTCCGGCTGCACTCCCAGCGCCACCGCCCGACGCCTGCAAGCCTAAGATTGGTGCGAGCAGGTTGTAGATTCCCGCTTGCAGATTCTGGAGTTCAGCGGATTCGGGATCGCGTTTCCTGACGGTCTGGGTAGACCCACCACCACCGCCCATTCACATCACCTCTTAACATGTGTATTCTCAGGCGTCACAAGGATATACGAATAAATGACGCCGGTGTTTTCATCGACTTCCTGTTTGACGAGTTCGCCGCCCAGCACTCGCATATAAACTTCTGGCTTGCGCTTAGTCACACAGTAAGCGCCGACGCACGGAAGACCGGCAAGGCGCAAGGTCTCGACCATCGCGTAAATCTGGCGACGGAAGAAGCGTCCGTCGCCGACCATTTTCGGGATCAGCAGCCAATGGTTAGTGACGTCGTATTTCCAAGTGAAGAACCCCTTATTCCTGTCAAATTGAAGTTCTTCGCCTTCGCTCAGTTCAAACTTCGATTTGTCGCGCTCTTCATATACAGAGACCCACGTCCCGAAGGACATGGGCCCCTTCACAGGACGACGCTTCACCATTTGATCGCGTTCAGTTCGTCCTTAGTTTGCGCCGCGTCAATGAGCGCGACAAGTTCGCCTTCACGGTCGAAACAGTTCTGAACATGAGCGCGAACAGATTGTGCAACAGCGATGATTTCTGGCGCAGTTAAGTGGATAAAGCCGCTCGCGGTCTTCCAATTCAAAGAATAGTTCTCATCGAGCATTGCCGCGAGCGCCGCGCCTGTTATCAACGCCTGACTATCGCGTCCCGTGTCGATTAAAACGCCGTTGACCGTAGTTCCGGAAGTCTCAGCCTCATATCGCGCCGCCGCGATTGCGGCCTTTTTCTGTGCTTTCAATTCATCAAGCGTCGGCTCTAGCGGAAGCGGTTCGTCGGGCACGGTCGGTGTTTCGCCCCAAACTGCCATGACGTCATCGTAAACATCTTTCGCGCTGTGCGCGGTGCAATCGCTTAACAGTTCCGCTCTGCCGCTCGTGCTGTTGATATATGCGCGTCTGCCGATGCCCGCTATTTCGATACTGCAATCATGCGCTCGAATTACTACATTGGTTGACATATCATTTTCTGTCATCTTAGTCACCTATTGTGTCGTCCTATATACTGCGCTAAATCCCAAAACGATACTCTGCCCAGACGGAATTTTTAAATTATAACTAGACGAATCATTCGGGTTAAAGTTCGCATTATCTACCGTGTTATCCCCTTCGTTTGTTATCCGAAGAATGATATAGTTACTTCTTATATTCAACCCGCTTAATCGCTTTAGGCTATATGATGTCCCCGCGCCGCTTGTTAGTATCGAGAATCCCCCCGCTCCAGACTCATCCTCGCAAGAAAACGGAATTCCGCTTATACATGCTTGCCCTACGGGCGCTGTCGTACAATTACATTGTAAATTCGCGTAAATATAAACCAGTTGCCCGATTTTGCAGTATTTCCCTACGCGCGTCGTGTATGAAAATGCTCCCGTCGTAGTAGCGCCGTATAGCGTGGGCGTCCAAGTTCCCGTCTGGATTGTGGCGACATCTTCGCCTTCCCACGTCAGCGTGCCGTCGGTTTTCCCAACAAGATTTTTTGTATTCCCGCTGTTGGAGGGGTCTATCGCACTTAACTCAAATTTTTTAGGGTAGTATTGCAATAACCACTGCGGGGTATATCCATCAGTATGAAGCAAGCCTTTTTGCTCATTTGCTGAATAAAGACCCAATCTTGTACTTACATTCGGATTCGTCACCCACCATGCCCCGTATTGAAGATTGAGCGTTTTGGGCCCTGTCAAATTTTGGGCAGTTGAGAGTAAAACAGCATCATCAACTTTAGCTTTATCATCAGAGCTCATGTAGCCCGCGGCAGTCTGCGTAGCGTTGCTCCATGGATAAGAATTGAGCGTGTTAAACAGGCTCTGAAATAGGTTCTTGATTTTTAAAGTAAACACGGCGATCGTATCGCCGCCCTGCTCTTTGGGAAGAATCTGTGGCTCATCATTGCCCCAACCAAATATATTAGGCATTTAGTCCTCCTACCATGCGCCAGACACGATGCCGGCCTCGCTTGGATAATCCCATTTATAGCCGTTCGCGGTCTTAACGAGTACCTGTCCCGGCTGTGCACCTGCGAACAAAGAATTGACCGCCGCCGTCGCGGCTGCTGCCGCCGCAGCGGCTGATCCGGCTGCAGCGACTTCACTGTTATAGGCATTTGTCGCAGAAGTCAAAGCGTCGTTTTTATAACCGAGCGCTTCGTCGGCGTAACCGCTGGCCGCTGAAGAATAACCGCTCGCGTCGCTGGCATAGCCAGAAGCATCGTTCTTATAACCTTCTGCGTCACTTGCGAAACCGCTGGCCGCATCCTTGTAATCTTCCGCGTTGCTTGCAGCCGCCTGCGCATCCAATTTAGCCTGCTCTGCCGCCGCCGCGTCGCCTGAAACATCATCGGCGACGTCTTGCGCTTGATCGATCGCAGCAAGGATCGTCTCAGTCAGAGAGCGGATCGTCGGGGCTGGTTCTCCATCGCCTGTTGCTGCGACAGAAAACGCACCGAGGAAGAACGTGTACTCATCGTCCATCAGCGGCACAGACACCTTCGCAGTAATCTTATACTGTCCGGGCTGATCGGGCTGAATGATTGTCTGGATTGAGCCGCTCTCAGCCGAAAGAATTTCCCCTGTATAAAGAACCGTCTTCTCACGATCCGTCGCAGTCACAACGACGTCGCAACCGGTGAGGTCAATCGGCACGCCTGTCTCATCGGCAAGCGTCGC
>Ga0326511_10004257_pt1 | contig 11462 bp, 5 predicted proteins | sample 0_2496_0518_D_FD_203701 | JGI IMG/M metagenome (GOLD analysis project Ga0326511, IMG submission 203701) | Bovine rumen microbial communities from UC Davis, California, United States - 0_2496_0518 | ecosystem: Host-associated > Mammals > Digestive system > Stomach > Rumen | place: USA: California...
CATAGAACTGATGGCAAATGTGTGTTCAGATTTGACACCCGCCTACACTGAATTGCAGAGAGGGGAAAACCTCGGCTATTTGTCGTGGGTGGTATGAATGAAATCCTTGTTGCCCATGTCTATCTGCAACAGGTTTTTCAGCATATATCCTGTCAGGCGCGGCAGGGCACCGACTTTGCTGAAAAGCCTGCAGGTGCGCAGGGGTGCAGGTATGGCCACGTATACTGCTGCGCAAAGTGCCGCCAGCAGCCCCCACCACTTCAGGCTCCATAAAGGATTGAGGCACGTAAGAATCACTGCCATCAGCGGCACGACAGTCAGAAGGATGCTACGAGGAATGAGCATCTGCTGTATGGTTTTGTCGATGTAGTCAATATTTCCGGTAAGCAATGCCCTTGGAATGTTGGGCAACATGCGGCGGAACGATTGCATCTGCCCCGTCATCCACCTCAGGCGCTGCCGCTGGAAGGTGTGGCCGCTGCTCACCTTCTCGTCTTTCACCAATATGCCTTCCTCGTACTTCACGAAGCGGCCCTGCAGCAGGAGCAAAGCCTCGAGTTCGCGGTCTTCCACCGCCGAGTCGAGCTTGCAGACATTGTCGCGGAACCACTGCCAGCCAAAGCACATGCCCGACCCGATGAGCGCTGCCGAGAGTCCCACATTGTTGTGGGCTTTCCTGAAGAGCGTATTGTTTATCTCCTCACTCACTCCGTCGAGCAAGGCCACCTCATTGTCGTCGTTCTTCGCCACACGGTGGCACTGTATGGTGTCGTGGCCTTCGCTGCAAGCGCTACTCAGATTGCTCAGGAAGTCGCGGTCCACATGGTTGTCGGCATCAAGAATCACCACATAGTCGAACGCGCCGCCCGTCTGGCTCATGGCATACTGCAGGGCCTTCGCCTTCGAGCTCTTGTCGAAGGTGGGCGTGAGCAACTCGACGGGCTGGGCCGCAAGCCACTGGTTCGTGTCGGCTTGCATGCGATCGGATATCACCACAAGCCGATAGTTGTCCTGAGGATAGTCCTGAGCGAGGAAATTGCTTACCGTGGCCCTTATCACCTTGTCTTCCTTATAGGCCGGTATCAGCACGAGAAACGTGTGAGTGGATACCGCGCCCGCCTGCACCGCACGTTTCCACTTTTTGGGCGTGAAGAGCGAAGCCACCGCAAACAGCAGCACATACGCCACCGATGCTGCCATGAAAAGCCACAGCAAGAGGTCGGCTAAGTGTATGACGTGCCACATCATGTTATTTTTTTCTTTTTTGCAAACGTTTTGGGTACAGGCATCTTTGGCAGATGGTCGGCAATGCCCTTCAGCCGAGAGCCGGCTTCGCTCTTGCCTACGAGGCCGATGCTCAGCAGCCCGCCAAAGATTACAAGGGGTGCATAGAGGAAATCTTTGTCCCAGTTCTTGTCTACCAGATAGTCGGGCGTGGCCAGCGAGAAGGCAAACATCACCAGGGCTCCTGTGGCCCACCACTTGATGGCCATCGAGAAATAGATGAAAGGCAACACGACGCTCATGACCACGATGATGCCCATCATGATGGTACGGGGCACGAGCAGCCACTGCACAATCTTGTCGATTTGGTCGTAGCGACGGTTGAGAATGGCTGTGGGCAGAAACCTGATGTTGTTGACGAGCGAATGTAGCTGTGTAGAGGCCCAGCGCGTGCGCTGACGGTTGAAGTCGTTTGTCTTGCGGGTCTTCTCGTCGTAGACGTGTATGTAGTCGAAGTAGTCCACGAAGACGTGTTCCCTCATCAGCATGGCCTCCAGTTCTTTATCCTCGCCGGCGGTATGCACTTTCATGATGTGTCTCTTGAACCATTCAAAGTCGTAGCACATGCCCGAGCCGTTGATGGCTGCCGAAAGCCCCAGCACGATATGGCCCCTGCGGAAAATAGAATTGTTTATCTCCTCGAAGATGGCATCGAGCCGGGCGGCGCTGGTGTCGCGGTTCTTCGACATGCGGTGGGCCTGGACAACCTTTGTCCCCGCTGCCTCGAAGGCATCGTTCATCTGCTCGAGAAACTCAGGCTCTATGATGTTTCCCGCATCAAGCACCAGCACCACGTCGTAGATTTTGTACTGCGGAAGGTTCAGCACGGCAAACTGCAGCGATTTAGCCTTCGAGCTTTTCTCGAAGTTGGGGGTAAGCAGGGTGATAGGGTGCTGGGCAAGCCGCATGTTGGTCATTTCCTGCTCATGGTCGGAAATGACCACGACATCGAACATTCGCTGCGGATAGGTCTGGCTGAGCACCGAGCTCACCGACTGCATAATGGCCTTATCCTGCTTATAAGCAGGTATAAGCACAATAAACCGGTTCATGCGCTTTGCCCTTGCCACGGGAGCGGGCCTGCCGAAGAGCGAAGCCGCTGAAAACAGCAGCAAATAAAGAGAAGTAAAGGCCACCGCTGCAAACAGCAGCCAGTCCATGATTTGAAAGACCCACCACAATTGATTCATAACACGTGTCTGTTAGTCTACGTTCATTTGAATGCAAAAGTAGTAAAATATTTTTAAATGACAAAATATACAACGGAATTAAGCATATTTTCCGAACGAATAGCATTGTTTTTTGCAGAAAATAATTAACTTTGCAGTCGTAAAGCGCTTTCATCGCCCCACAAGAAGCAACACAACCTATTTAAATTAAACTGCAAGACATGGACTTCAAACGAATCTACAGCAAACTGGATGGACATACCGGGCTTGTGTTCATTATCCTGGCCGCTATCCTCTTGGAAATAATCTCCGTTTTTCAGTATTATTACACCCGAGGCATCGTGGAGCGAAACCTTGAGCGGCACGTGCTGATGCTGCTGAGCGTATCGGCACAACGCATGGATGGCATCATGAGAGGTGCCGAGACCATCGTGCTCAGTCAGGTATGGCATGCACAGCAACACCTGGACGAGCCGGAGTATATGGAGACGCTGGTATACAATCTGGTGAAAAACGAGGGCGACAAAATTGTGGGCGGTGCCATTTGTTTTAAGCCCAACTATTATGCCGACAAAGGCTATTGGTATGAACCATACGCGCACCAGATTGACGACTCTATCACAATCAATCAAATAGGCTCGGCCCAACACGACTATACGAAGAAAGAATTCTATAAGATTTGCATCAAAGGCGACACAGTGAAGTGGAACACGCCCTACTTCGATGCCGACGGGGCCCAGAATATAGTAACGACCTTCGGCGTGCCAATCCGCGATGAGCAGGGTGAGCCGGTGGCTACACTTATCGTAGACATGACAACTGAATGGATTAGCGAAATGGTGAACAGCATCCACCTCCACCCGTCAAGCTTCACTCTGATACTTTCCACGCAGGGGCAGCTTATTGCCCTTCCTGAGGCCGAGCTGTGCGACACAAAACTAGCAGAGAAGATTGCCGCCATGATCAACGACAGCACAGTGGAGAAAGAAAAACGAGTGAACGGCCATGTGACCTGCTTCGAATTCTACGACGAAGAGAAAGGCCGTGCGGGCCACGTCTACTATGCAAGGAAGAAATACGAGCCGCACTGGCTGATGGTGAAGGTGTGCTATGACGACGAGATCTATGGCGAACTGACGGACATGCGCAAAATCACGCTGGGGCTTTCGCTCATAGGCTTGCTGGTGCTGGGTCTCATCATACATCGGTTTGCACACAACGGCCGAAAGCTGCAAAAAAGTCTGATGAAGCAGGAACGCATAGAAGGCGAACTGCAGATAGCCCGGCGATTGCAAGCACAGATGCAGCCTCTCGAGAACAAGATGGTGCGAAGCGACATCAGCCTGCACGGCATCCTGAAACCGGCGCGCGAGGTAGGCGGCGACCTCTATGATTTCTTTATCCGCGACGAGAAGCTCTTCTTCTGCATTGGCGACGTGAGCGGCAAGGGAGTGCCAGCCGCCTTCATCATGGCCATGACACAGACTTTGTTCCACAACATGGCCTTGCACAGCAGCAATCCTGCCCACATCATGGACAGGATAAACGCCTCGGCCTGCCGAAACAACGAGTCGAACATGTTTGCCACGCTCTTCGTCGGCGTGCTCGACCTGCCTACGGGTCTCCTGCGCTATTGCAACGCCGGACATGAGATTCCGTTCGTCATCGGTGCAGCAACCACAAAGGGCGACGCGACGAAAAAGCACGTTGATGATTCGATGGGCTACATTCAGCATCTTGACGTGAAGGCCAACCTGCCGATAGGGCTGTTCAGCGATTTCGCTTACGAAAAGCAAGAAACGATAATTGCCCCGGGAGAAACGCTGTTCCTATACACCGATGGGCTGACCGAAGCAAGAAACGAACGACAGGAACTGCTGGGCAAAAAACATGCGATGCAGCTTGTGGCCGACTGCCGTGACATGATGCCCAAGCAGATAATCGAGGCCGTAGTGGCCCATGTGGAACGCTATGCTGCAAACACCGAGCAAAGCGACGACCTCACGCTGCTGGCCATCCGCTATACGCCGCAAGAAGAGCAACATCTGCTCGACGAGGAGCTGAGGCTCGGCAACGACGTGAAAGAGGTGGCCAAGCTAAGTACCTTCATAAAAGATGTGCTGGCACGACTGGACATTGCCAAGCCGCTGGCCTCTAAACTGCGCCTGGCAGTGGAAGAGGCCGTGGTGAACTCGATGGAATATGCCTATCCTGCCGACAGCAGAGGCGAAGTAAACCTGCGCGTGACCTTCGACGGGAAGAAGCTGCGCTTTGTCATCTCAGACCATGGATTCCCCTTCAACCCCACCGAGGCATCGACCGCCGACACTACGCTGTCGGCAGAAGAGAGGCCCATAGGCGGCCTGGGCATCATGCTCATACGCGAACTGATGGATTCCATCAACTATGAACGCATATCGGGAAAAGAAAGCACTGGAGAAAAAGCCAAGAATGTGCTTACACTTATCAAGAATATTAATCATTAAAAACTGTAATACATTATGAACACGACAATTGAACAATTAGAAGACAAGTATCTTGTAACCTTTGAAGGAGAACTCGACACAACTGCGGCCACCGAGGTGGGCGAGAAGCTACAGTCACTCTACACTGCCAATGGAAAAGATGTGGTAATCGACTGTACCGGGCTGGAATACATCGCCTCAAGCGGTCTGCGCATACTCATCAGCATACTGAAGGGGGCCAAGGCCGGAGGCAGCAAGGTGGTGCTGAAAAACGTGAACGACGACATCAAGGATGTGCTCAAGCTAACGGGATTCATCAATCTTTTCGACTTGGTATAACGAAAAGCTAATGCACAATGAAGGCTATACTACCGATACTGTTGCTGATGCATGCAAACGCTTGGGCGCAAGACACCCTGTTCACCGCCGATTTGCATCTGATGACACGTGGAGAGATACGCAATGGCGGCATGACCTATAAAAACACGGATGAGCAGCAGGACTCTAAGTCGGCCTTCATCCTCGACCGCGTCCGCCTCTCGCTCGGCTATCAGCGCAACTGGCTCGAGGCGAAAGCCGCTGTACAGCACGTAGGCACATGGGGGCACGAAGGCTCCTCGAACGTGAATGTCTACGAGGCATGGGGAAAGGTAAAGGCTTCTTTCGGCCTGTTTGCACAGATAGGGCGACTGGCGCTGCGCTACGACGACGAACGCATCATAGGCTCCGATGACTGGGTGATGGCGTCGATGACCCACGATGCCCTGAGGTTAGGCTACGAGGGATATGGCCACAAGGTGCACGGCATATTATGCTATAACCAGAACATGCGTGCCACCAGCTCTCCAGGCTCGTATTACGCCGACGGAAGCCGGCCCTACAAAACCATGCAGACGCTGTGGTATCACTACGACGTACCTAAGGTGCCTTTAGGCATCTCGCTGCTGATGATGAATATCGGAATGCAGGCAGGAGTGCCGGGTGGCACCTACGAAGATGCACCTCATACCGAATGGCAGACGGTATTAGGCGGCTACGTGAAGTGCACCCCTCGCTACTTCTCAATAGAAGGGTCCTATTACCGGCAGACTGGCCGTGATGAGAGAACGGCCAAGCTGGATGCATGGATGGCTTCGGCCAAAGTGGTATATATTCCCAACAAGACATGGGCCATCAAGGCTGGCTACGACCACCTGAGTGGCGACGACTACGTGGCCGTGGTAAAACCAGGAGGACTTGGCATGCCACTACACGAGGTGTGCAAAGGCTTCAACCCCGTGTATGGCTCGCATCATAAGTTCTACGGAGCCATGGATTTCTTCTACCTCAGCACCTACGTCAACGGTTTCACCCCGGGACTGCAGAATGCCTATATCGGTGCTTTCTATGAGCCGATAAAACAGCTGAGTCTGAAGGTCAACTACCATTATCTGGCAACAGGCACGAAGCTGAATGGACTGAACAGTACGCTTGGACATGAAATAGAGGTAGAGGCAGCCTACATGCCGGCCAGGGACATCAGGATCGCAGCCGGATATTCTTACATGACAGGCACCGAGACGATGGAGAAGCTGAAGAGGGCCACCGGCGACGGAAACCTGCGATGGGCATGGCTCTCGCTGAACGTCATGCCACGGCTGTTCTCGGCCAAATGGTAAGCAAATCAAACATTAAATATTACCCCCCAAAAAGCAAAAACCATGACAACTACAACTTGTTTGACAAAATCACAATATGGCATCTATGCCGAATGCGTAAGCCATGCCGGCGAACCACGCTATAATATACCTTATTTATATATATTAGACGGATCGCTCGACGGCGACAGTCTTTGCAAGGCCATCGAAGCCACTGTGAAGACCCACCCCACCCTGTTTACGCGAATTGTGCTCGACAACGACGGCGAACCCATGCAACGTGTCGACGACGGAGAACCCTTCTCACTGACAATTGAGAAAATAGAAGATGTGACCATAAAAGCAGGCAACTGCCCGCTGGCAGAAAAGCTACAGTCTGCCGACTTCGATTTTCTCTCGTTCGTGCAGCCCTTCGACCTGTACAACGACCGGCTCTTCCGTATACGTCTTCTGAAAGACTCAAACCACTATTACCTGCTGCAAGACATTCATCACATCATCAGCGACGGCACCACCCGAAAGGTGTTGCTGGCCGACATTGAGAAAGCATATAACACAGCAAAGACGCAGTCTGGAAATGGCATGCAAGCGTTGGAGCCGGAAGCACTCACCCTGCACGAGGTGGCAACAGCTGAAAATGAGGCACGGCACACGCCGGCCTTCGAAGAGGCCAAACAGTGGTATGCCCACAACTTCGACTGCGGCGACTGCTATTCGCCGCTGTTGCCAGATCTTGAAGAGACAGAACAGAAGGAGGGGTTGCTGACAAGGGTCATGAACGTAGACGCGGCAAGCGTGGAGGCTTTCTGCAAAAAGAACAACATCTTCAAGAGCACCTTCTTTACCGAGGCTTACGGCTTCCTGCTGGCTAAATTCAACAATGAGAAAGAGGCACTGTTCAACACCATACACAACGGGCGCGCCGACAAGCGGCTGGCTCACTCCGTGGCCATGCTGGTGAAGACGGTGCCGGTATATGCAAAGTTTACCGACGACACCACCGTGGTAGATTTCCTGAAGGAAGGGCAAGAGCAAATGACCGGTTGCAGAAAGCATGATGCCTACGCTTATACCGACGTGGTGAAGGACCTGAACATACAGGCAGCAACCCTCTTTGCCTGGCATGGAACACTGTTCGACAGCTTAGAGCTGTGCGGCAAGCCAATGACGGCCATCAGGCTGAACAACAACACCCGCGAAGTGCCCATCTATCTGAAAGCCTATATGCGCGACGGTCGCTACTGCATCGAGGCAGAGTTCAACGCGAGCGAATATAGCAAGCAGCTCATCAGCCAATACTTAGAGAGCTATGAGGCTGTGGTAGAAGGGTTTATGGCACACGACTATCTTCGCGACATCAGCATAGCCACGAAAGCACAGATAGAGGTTCTCGATGGATACAATCTTACCGATGCCGACTACGACGACTCGCAAACTATCGTCTCGCTATTCTGCCGCCAGGCCAAGGCCACGCCAGACAACGTCGCCGTGGTTTACAAAGAAAAGAAATACACATACGCAGAGGTCGATGAGATAAGCGACCGCATAGCAGCTCACATCGCATCGATGGGACTGGGCACAGAAGACGTCGTCTCGGTCCTGATACCCCGTTGTGAGTGGATGGCAATAGCATCGCTGGGCATACTGAAGGCTGGCTGTGCATATCAGCCGCTCGACCCCAGCTATCCCCAGGAGCGCCTGAACTTCATGATGCAAGATGCCGATGCCAAGTTGCTTATAGCCGACGAGCAACTGCGCGACCTCGTCGACGAATATAAGGGCGAGGTGCTCTTCACCTCGGCACTCACCAGCTGTGCAGGCGCGACACAACGGCCGGCGGGGCCATCGCCCGACAGCCTTTTCATTCTCCTCTATACGTCTGGCTCGACCGGTGTGCCAAAGGGTTGCCAACTGACGCATGGAAACTTGGTGGCTTTCTGCCATTGGTATCAGCGTTTCTACGGCTTGCAGCCAGAGCACAACGTGGCGGCCTATGCAAGCTATGGCTTCGATGCCTGCATGATGGACATGTATCCGGCACTCACTTGCGGTGCTACCGTCTACATAGTGCCAGAAGAATTACGACTCGACCTGATTGCCCTCAACGACTATTTTGAGAGCAACCACATCACACACTCGTTCATGACCACGCAGGTGGGATTCCAGTTTGCCAGCAACGTAGAAAACCACTCGCTGAAGTATCTGTCGACGGGTGGAGAGAAACTGGCCAGCATAAACCCGCCAAAGGGCTACAATTTCTACAATGTATATGGACCTACAGAATGTACCATTCTTACTACCATCTACATGGTGGACAAGAAGATGAAGGACATTCCCATTGGCAAACCGCTCGAGAACATGCGCCTCTATATCGTAGACCCGCAAGGCAAGCGATTGCCCATAGGCGCGGCAGGCGAGCTTTGGGTAAGCGGCCCACAGGTAAGCCGCGGCTATCTGAACCGCCCGGAAAAGACGGCCGAGGTATATATTGAGAATCCTTTCACCGACAATCCACGCTACTCGCGCATCTATCGTACCGGCGACATCGTGCGTTTCCTGCCCGACGGAAACATACAGTTTGTGGGCCGCCGCGACGGACAAGTGAAGATTCGCGGATTCCGCATTGAGCTGAAAGAGGTAGAAGCCGTGATACGCGACTTCCCTGACATAAAAGACGCTACGGTACAAGCCTTCGACGAGGAGGGAGGAAACGGAAAATTCATTGCCGCCTACATCGTGAGCGACCAACAAATAGACATCGAGGCACTGAACAATTTCATTCTCGACCAAAAGCCGCCTTATATGGTGCCGGCTGTGACCATGCAGATTGAGAGCATTCCGCTGAACCAAAACCAGAAGGTGAACAAACGTGCCTTGCCGAAACCCAAGAAGACGGCAGCTGCATTGCAGAAGTCAGGAGAACAGGCACCACTGAACGTACTGGAGAAACAGCTCCATCAGCTTGTGGCCGATGTTGTGAAGACGGAAGATTTTGGCATCACCACCATTCTGGGCTATGTGGGCTTGACGTCAATCTCGGCTATCAAGCTGGCGGTTTTGGTCAATAAGCGGTATGGCGTGGCTCTTGATTCGAGAAACTTGGTGAAAGAAGGCACGATACAGAGTATAGAAAACGAAATTCTTGATGCCATGCTCAGCAGGCAATTGAATGGAGGCAATGAGCAAGCAAACGGCGATAAACAGGCAGAAGGCAAGGCCACAGAGCCATCGACCACAAATTGCCAACTCAGCTACGCCCAGACAGGTGTGTATTTCGAGTGTCTGAAGAATCCCACCTCTACAATCTACAATATACCGTATATGCTCACCTTCCCCGCTGGGACGGATGCCGCGCGGCTGGCAGAGGCCGTGAAGCAGGTGGTGGAGAGCCATCCAGAGCTGAGTGTGCACTTCACTGCCAGCGGCGATGCCATCCTGCAGACCATGGAGGACAGCGTGCCCGTGGAGGTGCCCATCACCGAGATGAGCGCCGAGCAGCTGTCGGACTATAAGAACGAGTTCGTCCGTCCGTTCAACCTGCAGAAGGCACCCCTCTACCGCTTCGAGGTGGTGAAGGCCGGCGCCGCCGTGGCACTGCTGATGGACGTCCATCACTTGCTGTTTGATGGTGGCTCGGCCGACCTGTTCATCCGCCAGCTATGCAGCGTGCTCGACGGTGCACCCGCAGAGAAGGAGCGCTATACCTACCTCGACTTCGTGGCCGACCAGCAGAAGGCCGAGGAGGGCGACGCCTTCCGCGCCTCACAGCAGTTCTTCGCCGAGAAGCTGGCCACCTGCGAGGGAGCCAGTGAGATACCGGCCGACAACAGGCAGGGAGGGTCACCAGAAGAGACGGGCTTTATCGGCGAGGCGGTCTGCCCCACCGACCTGGGAAAAGCTGCCGCCTTCTGCCGCCAGCACGAGATAACGCCGGCACATCTCTTCCTCGCTGCCACGGCCTATGTCGTGTCACGCTATACCAACAACCGCGAGGTCTATCTCAGCACCGTGAGCAGCGGACGCTCGAACCTGAAGATTGCCGACACCGTGGGCATGTTCGTCAACACCCTCGCCCTCGGACTGAAGATTGACGATGTGACGGTGAGTGAATACCTCCATCAGGTGAGCGACACCTTCGACGAGACACTACGCCATGAGGACTATCCCTTTGCGCGTATTGCTGCCGACTATGGCTTCAAGCCCGCTATCTCATTTGCCTATCAGGTGGGAGTGCTGTCGGAATATAGCGTAGGCGGCAAGGCTATAGGTCAGGAACTGCTCGAACTGAATGTGCCCAAGTTTAAGATTAATATAAAGATAGAGTCGCGGGGCATATTGGTACAGTATGACGATGCCTTGTATACTGAGGCCACGGCACAGGGGTTGGCTGAGAGTATCGCCGCTACAGTGGAGCATATCATGGCTTGTCCCGATGGCAAGGTCAGACAGTTGTCTATTGTCAGCCAGAGCCAGGAGAAACAGTTAGAAAAGATACGTATGACAGATACGGGCGAGGCTCCTTTCAAGCTTTTCTTCGAAAGCATTGTTCATCACGCTCAGGAACAGCCCGACCGCATGGCTCTCATAGCCTGCGATGCACGATTCACTTATCGCGAGTTTGACCATGCCACCAACCGTATCGCCAATGCACTGCGACAGCGAGGAGTGCGCGAGGGTGACCGTGTGGCCATGCTGCTACCTCGAACCAGCCGCCTCATACTCTCTATGATTGGTATTCAGAAAGCAGGGGCGGCCTACATCCCCTGCGACCCAGAATATCCTGCAGACCGCGTGAAATTGATTCTGGAGGACAGCGGTGCCAAACTGATTATCACACCCGACGTGGCCGAGGAGCTGCTCAAAGAGGAAGATACGACACCACCTCAGACCAGACTGACCCCCGACGA